>Ga0334884_1000300_pt1 | contig 93646 bp, 81 predicted proteins | sample GraSluR1_MG_7_FD_207215 | JGI IMG/M metagenome (GOLD analysis project Ga0334884, IMG submission 207215) | Sludge microbial communities from methane-producing bioreactor in Wageningen University, Netherlands - Granular Sludge_12_05 R1 | ecosystem: Engineered > Bioreactor > Anaerobic >... | reverse complement strand
TCGGCCAAAGGGAGAGCGTTCATCTGGGAGGTGATTCGGAATGGATGGTAGCTCGTTGGGCTCATATCCGCCGGCTGGCGGACGCAGCCTGCCCCCGCTACTACGATAAGGCTCTGCACGGTTGCAGAGCCTTTTTTGTTTACCAGCGATGTACACAGTTTACGCCTTATACTCGGAGTCTTATCAGAAGATTTACATCGGGTACACCTCCAACTTGGCGCAGCGGCTGCGGTCGCACAACGAGTTGTCCCAGAAGGGCTACACCCTCCGCTTCCGTCCTTGGAAACTGGTTTACTCAGAGGTGTTTGAAACCAAGTCCGAGGCGATGCAGCGGGAAAAATCGCTGAAGTCGGCCAAGGGGAGAGCGTTCATCTGGGAGGTGATTCGGAATGGATGGTAGCTCGTTGGGCTCATATCCGCCGGCTGGCGGACACAGCCTGCCCCCGCTACTACGAAACCCCTGTAATCGATTAGATTGCAGGGGTTTTGTTTTTCCGAGAGTCGACTGACCGAAAACTTTATTCACTCTTAGGTAGAGGTAAAAACTACCCTTCGACCCAATCGCCATTCAGTTTAATTAGCTCAATCAGCTCGTCAACAGCCTTGCCCTCTGGGATATTCTTTTTCACAACCTCCTGCTTTCGGTAAAGGGTAACCTTTCCTGGGCCTGACCCCACGTATCCGTAGTCGGCATCGGCCATCTCGCCGGGGCCATTCACAATGCACCCCATAACCCCAATCTTCAATCCCTTTAGGTGTGCAAGTCGTTCTTTCACCCTTAGCAGGGTTTGATTGAGGTTAAAAAGCGTTCGCCCACAACCGGGACACGATACAAACTCCGTTTTGGTAATTCGAACCCTCGAGGCCTGCAGAATGCCAAAGGCGGTGGATCGTATGGCTGATTGGGTGATTGAACGACCTGCCTGACGGACGTCGGCAGGCGGGTTGATTGGTTGATTGGTTGATTGGTTGGTTGGTTGATTGGTTGGTTGATTGGTTGGTTGATTGGTTGGTTGATTGGTTGGTTGATTGGTTGGTTGATTGGTTGGTTGGTTGATTGGTTGATTGGTTGATTGGTTGATTGGTTGATTGGTTGATTGGTTGATTGATTGATTGGTTGGTTGGTTGATTGATTGGTTGGTTGATTGATTGATTGGTTGGTTGACTGTTAGCATTAAACCATCGGCAAGGCCATCGATAAACAGCGGGCCAGCAATGGCCGAGGTTTGTGTTTGGAAGTTGGTCGAACTGGTGTCTTTAAACTTTAGCGAAGCAACTATTGGAATGGTTAGGCCTGCTGTTGTAATCCTAAATATAGCATTCCTTAGGGCATAAAATTCATTGTAATCTCTAGCTGTTATAATAAGGGCTACCTTTGGCAGGCTTTTCATCATTTCAATAGAATCGTGGGTTATATCAACAGCATCCATTTCAGCAAAAGCTAGCTCGGTGGATGATTTTAGCTTTGGGGCTTCGCTTAGTTTTATAAGTTGATATTTGCAAAGCTTGTTTGTCCCCACAAGTGGCAGCTGATGCGAATTTTCCAACCCATCGGGTGATGTATCTCCAATGTAGATGTAGTCGGCAGCATTCTCCTCAGATTTCCATTTGCCATTCTCATTGTCGTACAACCAACCCCACTGCGTTAGTGAATCGTAATTAAAAATCTGGATATTAGCCATGACAATGGGTGGGTTATCGCCTCCAATATTCTCCACAGGAGAAGTAGCTCTTCGCTTGTAGCTAAAGGGATCAGTAGGTATAACGTCAACAGCAGCTGTTGCCGATTGTGCCCATTGCTCAAAGATGCTAACCAAGCTTTGGGCAACGGGTATCTCGTTGGCCGGCTCCTCGGTGAGCGATACCCGAATGGTGTCGCCAATGCCATCAACCAGAAGCGCTCCTATTCCCACTGCGGATTTAATACGACCATCTTCACCCTCACCAGCCTCGGTTACACCCAGGTGTATGGGGTAGTTTAGGTTCTCCTCTCTCATCATGGTGTATAGGTGGCGTGTGGCTTGTACCATTATCCGTGTGTTGCTCGACTTCATGCTTACCACCACCTTGTGGTGATTATGCTTGCTGCAGATGCGCAAAAACTCCATGGCGGAGTGGGCCATACCCACGGGCGTATCGCCATACCTACTCATAATACGTTGCGATAGCGAGCCGTGGTTCACGCCAATGCGAATGGCAACATCGTTCTGCTTGCAGATCTCCAGAAGCTCGAGAAATCTTGTTTCGGCTCGCTGCAGCTCCTTTTCGTACTCATCATCTGTAAAAGTAAAAGCCGATGTTCTCGATTTATCCGAAAAATTGCCGGGGTTTATCCTAATCTTATCGGCGTGTTGTGCCGCCTCCATGGCAGCAGCCGGATTGAAATGAATGTCGGCAATAAGCGGCGTGCTGTAACCCCGTTTACGGAGTTCTTGTTTTACAAGCCCTAGGCTTTGGGCTTCCTTTACGCCCTGTGTGGTAAGCCTAACGTATTCGGCGCCTGCCTTTATGGTCGAAATGCATTGATCAACTGTTGCCTCTATTTGATTGGTGTTGGTGGTGGTCATGGTTTGCACCCTAATGGGATTGGAGCCTCCCAGCGCAACTCCACCAATATTCACCTCGAGCGTGGGCTTGCGTTTGTAGATGCTAGTGTTGTATATATCTGTAGGTGTGTAGTTACTCATGGCGCAAAGTTTTTACAAAGTAAATCCATTGCTTCATTTTATACAATAACCCAGTAGTTTGTTTTGCATAACATCAAAAAAAGATTGCGTTAAATCCTGTAATGTAGCAGTTTATTGCTAAGTTTGCTTGTGCCCTAATCATTAATTTTATTAAGCTATGAAGAATATAATTGTCCCCATCGATTTCTCAGAAGAATCGATCAATGGTCTTAGGCTCGCCATCCATTTTGCCAATAGGTTTGGCAGCCGTGTACAGATGGTGTATGTGCAAAAGTTCCCATCGGAGATGGGGCGAATAGGTTATGAGGAGGAAAAGAAAAATGCGTTACAAAAGTTCGAGGTGCTTAAGCAGGAGTATGCACCTAAGCTTCATGAACCCGAACTACTGGAGTATATTGTAAAGAAAGGTAAGATTTTTAGAGAGGTAGTAAACCAAGCGCAAGCTTTCGACGAGTCGGTAATTGTTTGTTCAACCCATGGAGCCTCTGGTTTCGAGGAGCTGTTTATTGGCAGCAACGCCCTAAAGATCGTATCAGCTTCGGACCTTCCAGTTATCACCATTCGCCACGGTTCGGTCGCTCGCGAGATTAAAACCATAGTGATGCCTATCGACTCGTCCAACGAAACCCGGCAGAAGCTACCCCTTACGGCACAGGTTGCGGCTGCATTTGATGCCGAGGTACACGTGCTGGGGCTTACTACCACCGAAAGTGAGGATGTTGAGAACAAGGTGGCAGCCTACTGCAAGCAGGTTTGTGAGTATCTGAAGGATCATGGTGTTAAGCACAGGCTCGAACGACAAAAATGTCGCGATATAACCTCAGCAGCAATTAGCTATGCCCTTGATGTGGAGGCCGACCTTATTTCGATTATGACTGAGCAGAACGATAGCCTTGCCGATATAGTGCTTGGAACCGCAGCTCAGCATATGCTTAACAAATCGCCAATACCAGTGCTTAGCATTACGCCTAAGGAGATCTTTATTTTTGGTAGCTTCCGCACTAGTGGAGCACCATACTAAGCTTTTAAGATGGATTTTTGGCTCCTATGTAGTATTCATGTTGTAAGCTTTGCTTTGTTCTACATGTTAACAAAAGGGCTAGCAAAATTTGCGTGAGGTAGCTTTTTAACAAAACCTTTTTTCTAATTTACTGTATAAGTACCAATGTAATTTGCGCTTGATTCGGATAACCTTTAGGTGTACAACGCTCCGCCATGGGTACAGTAAATTATTGAGATTCTGGACAACGAAAACACATTTCACGCTATGGAAATGGAAGATAAGATATCGTTACTCTACGTTGACGATGAGTCAATCAACCTGAAGCTCTTCGAACTTAATTTTAAGTCGAAGTTTAGGGTTGTAACAGCCCTTTCGGGAGATGAAGGGCTAGAGACACTTAATAACGACCCAAACATTTCGGTTGTGATTAGCGATATGCGAATGCCCAAAATGGATGGCCTGGAATTTATTACAAAGGCTAAGCAAAGTTTTCCGAATATTGTGTGCTACATTCTGACGGGCTATGATATTACCGATGAGATAAATGACGCTCTTAGCAAGAGATTGATAAACAAGCACTTTAGAAAGCCTTTTAACTTCAGAGAGATAGAGGGCGCAATTACTTCTGATTTGGATTAGCATAATTTTTTAATGGTATTGCTATTGCCCCCTCAGCATTTAAGTTGTTAAGGGGGCTTTTGGTTACCAGAAAATATTTACCTTAGTGTAAATATTTTTCGTATGGAATCATTCGCCGACTTTTACAGAATGGTTGTTGACTTCCTGTCAAAGCCAGTCTTCTCCACTGCCGACTCAAGGCTGTCCATTGGTATGTTGCTATACCTTGTGCTGGGGTCGTGGCTCATTATTTTCCTATCTAAACTTTTAAGCCGGCTGGTGGTGGAGCGGCTGCTCCAGAAGTATGGAACCGAAAAGGGTGTTTCGCACGCCATTGGCACCATATTTCGTTACATCTTTGTTTTTATAGGGCTTATGGTGGTTATCCAATCTACAGGGATCGACCTGAGTGCTTTAACTGTTCTGGCTGGTGCGCTGGGTGTGGGGATTGGTTTTGGCCTGCAGAATGTGACCAACAATTTTATTAGCGGAATAATTATTCTGTTTGAGCGCCCCATTAAGGTGGGGGATAGGGTTGAACTACCCGAGCTCGAAAACCTAACGGGCGATGTGGTAAACATCTCGGCCCGAAGCACAACCATTAACACCAACGACAATATCACCATAGTTGTGCCCAACTCCAAATTTGTGTCCGACACGGTGATAAACTGGAGTTACAACGATGCCAGTGTTAGATTTAATATCCCAGTAGGCGTATCGTACAAGGAGGATCCCGAGGAGGTTAAACAAATTCTTATTGATGTGGCCAAGGCACACCCCGGGGTGCTTGTAAATCCTTCGCCCGATGTGCTTTTCGATGAGTATGGCGATAGTAGCCTTAACTTTTTGCTTCGTGTATATACTAACGAGTACAGCCGAACCCCCAGAGTGCTTAAAAGCGACTTGTACTACGCAATATTTAAAAAGTTTAAGGAGAAGGGCATTGAGATTCCCTTTCCGCAGCACGATGTGTACATTAAGGAGAATGCTTCTGCCCCCAAGCAACCATAAACAGTTGTATTTAAATATTAATTCTTCTTACAACGCGTCGATTAGACCTTCCTTTTGAAGCTCCCTGAGCACAAGTTCGGTCATCTCGCTTTTAAAGGGAAATTCATGGCGCACATCGTTTACGTATGCCTTTAGCCGCATCTTGAGTATTGGTTGATTGTTAGTTTTCTCACTAAAGAAGAGAACGGTAATGGGCTTGTTTAGGTAGATGTATTTTGATACTTGAGCAACCTCAAGGGCTATCTCGCGGGCGCGTTTGGTATCGATGGTGTGGGGAAGGTACACCTCGGCCACCACTTGGCAATTGTTTTCGCTTGAGTTGGCGTTGGAGATGGACTGGTTCATCATCTCCGAGTTGGGGATAGTTACCACGCTATCGTCGGGGGTAACAATTCGGGTTGATCGTAACCCCACCTCAAGCACCTCGCCGTAGTACTTCCCCGACTCAATCTTATCGCCAATCTGAAAGGGCTTGTCGAAGAGTATCATCAGCCCACCAAAAATGTTCTTAAGCAAATCCTGCGATGCGAAACCAATGGCCACGCCCACCGATGCAAAGAAGGCGAATACCGTTTCCCTGGGTGGCTGAAATATCCCGCTTATAATTAGGTATGTTACAAATGCCCACCCCGCAATTTTCACCATAGGCAGTATACGTCGAATTGTGGGCTGATACTTGGGTTTCCTATCGCTAATAAGTGTGAGTATTCCAGAGATTGCCTTGAGTATGAAGTAACCAATGAAAATGAAAACGATGGACCAGAAAATTTTACCAAACGATACCATTCCCTTAACGTCGGGAGGGTGGGTAATCTCTTCCCTAATGGTGGGTGTACTCTTCGCTTTCTCTGGGGGTGTGTTGTTTTGAGGCGCTTGAGCTACCCCTTCGGTTGTTGCTACCACTGCAATTGAATCGTTACTCCCCGTGTTTAACGCTAGTGGTTGTTGCCATGTGTAGGCCGAAGTTGGGGTAATCCAAAGGAGACATAGCATCAGGATTATCGTTGACCTACTTATGCTGGTTGCCATTCTATTCATAGTTTGCGTAATGTTTTTTCGATAGGTTCAGTGAGCTGGCTAGTGGATCAAATTCTTATCTTTTAGCAGCTGTACCGTTTGGCGGTATAGCAGCGGATGAACAGAGAAGAAACGCCCATTCTCAACCACTATGCCCCGGTCGCTTAACCTCATCAACATAAGCTTGGCTTGGCGGGGATTAATGTTGAGCACGTTGGCTAGTTCCTGCGCCTCAAGCTTCTCGTGCAGTATAAGGCTATGCAACCCAAACACAACGTCTTGCTGAAGGGCATGAATAAAGCTAAAGTCAACACCATCGAGCGAGTTGATATGGCAGGTGTTCTCTTCAATCTTGTCTATACTTCTAATCCAAAGCTGCAGCGCAAAAGCAATGTTTGAGCGTGTAAATCCATTTAGCATATCAAAAAACTTATCCTTTAGGTATTTCTGCTGTTGCTCGGTGTTCATTTTTACAAACGAACGGGTGGATAGGTCGATGCTCGAAGGCTTAAAGTTGAGGTAGTAGCCACTGGTTTTGTGGCGCAGCATTATTATGCTCTCTATCTCCTTGGCGTTCAGGTTGTCCATACGAATAACCAGAGGGAAATACCCGTAAAGCCCAATGGATTTGTTAAGATATTGCGAGGGGTATAATCCACTGGTACATATCCAAAAGATATTTTTGCTGGTGCTGCTCATGAGCTCGAAAAGATGCTTAATGCTTTTGAATCCACCGGGCTGGCGGATGTATAGCAGGTGGAGCTTATCGAGGTATACAATAAAGGGTTCTTGCTGAGTGGCAAACCCAATAAATTCTTGTGCGCTAGCAAATGCAGTCCCCCTTAGGCTTAACCCAAGCTGATTTAGCAGCTGCTCTTGGCTAATGATACGTTCGCTAAGGGTTACGGCTTTTATCGTGGGCTTAGGGTTAAGCTGGTTCTCGAAGAACATCTCGCAAAACGAGCTTATTCCGCTACCCATTTCTCCCACTATCAGCACGGGCATAAAGCTACCCGCCTGCCACTTCTCGTAAGCCTGCCCTAAGGCTTTTGTTTCAGGGGTTCGCTCAAAGTAAAAAGTTTCTTCCTTTAGCGGCTCGTTTACAAATAGCCTACGGTACACAAAAGGCAAGCTTTGGAATGCCTGCTCACTCCGCACTAGAAACTCGCTTACCTCAATGGAGATATCCTTGGCTATATGCTGAATACCCATCTTATCCTTTAGGTAGCCAATGCTTTTGTTTACCTTTTGATTTGCTAATCGGTATGTGCTTGCGGCCTTACTCGTAGACCTGAGAACGGTAAGCCTTACTGCCTTGACCACTCTTTGCCCCCTACGAATGGCCCTGGCCTTAGCTATTCGGTATTTAATCTTCTCAACTGTTGAGTTATCGGTTAGCTCGAATAGGGCATTGGTGAACTCTTCAACTGCCGAGCCAAAATCATTTTGAAGCTCATCGATAAACTTTTTGAACCCATTTTGAAGATCTTCGTACTTATTTGCAGCACGCTCCATGCCCGCGAGGGCATTATCGAGGCTTGCCTGCAGGCCTTCTGCCCCTTGCTCATCGAGGATTACCAGCGAGGTTTCGAGGTTGAAAAGTACAATCCGGCCTAGGTCATCAAGCTGTAGCCTAATTTGCTCCAGCTCGTCAATGCTGCGGGTTTTAATGTTTTTGATCGTTTTTTTTAGCTTCTCTGTCATCTCGAACTCGATGAGCTCGTTGGCCGAGATGGAGCTAAGTGCCTTGCTAGGGTAGGCCTGCGAGGGGTCAAAGCCTTCGACTAGGATTCGTTGCTGAGTCATCTTACCAAGATTCGAGAGCAGCTTGCTTTCAGCATCGTCAATAATAAGCGGGAAATCCTGCTTAAACAGGGTATCTGTTATTTCGCCAATTATACCGTTTAATAAAACTTTGCCCGCATTGTACTTAAGCAGCTGAATACTTTTCTTGAAGTCATCCAGATCTTTCAGCTCAATACTTTCTTTGATCTTTGCAATAAATTCTGGAATCTTTGCCAGCCGTTCTCCTACCACTTCAGCCCTTCCATGCAACCTATACGTAAAATGCAAGCCGGCCTTTTGCGCATTGGTGGTAAGGACGTATATCTCTTGGTTAAATTTCCAGTCGTCGGCCAGGATATACAGAGTGTTAAGCCTGTTGTTTAGCTGGTTGGTGTATCGCTTTTTTATTCTGGATAGATCGCGTTTACGTCTGGCCTCGCGATGCATAAACGATTTAAATTCTAGGGTGCCACCAATCCTAACCTGTTGAACAAAGTGCTCATCAATGGAATTCAGTCCTTCATTCAGCAATTTCATCAGCTTGGTTCTTTGCGAAGTTACCTTCCGCTTAATGCTCCTTAGCTTTTTATTGTGGACGTTTTTCCACCTTTGGGTAAACTCATCCCTGCTTATTTGGTTTAGCGCAAACCTGTTGATGTGCTCGTATAGCTCATCATCAACCATCCACATTTCGTTGGCCAGCAGTGCGCTCTGCTTGTGTGCCTCATCGGCAATGTCGATAAATTTATGCAGGAAATGATTGCCGAAGTACCAGCTGCTTAGCTTGCGTATGGGGATTTTCTGCCTCCAAGGAGGGGTTTCCTTGGCGGATTTTTTAAAGATTTTTCGAAAAAGATTTCCAACTTTGGTGGGGGTAGAGTAGAACCAGAATCCAAATCTTTTTATAAGCTTTATCAGTTTCTCTCGTAAACCATCGTTGGCAATGGGGTAAAATCTTTCCTCGGCCTGGTCTGTAACCCAGTGCTTAGGCAGCTTTTTAATAAATTTGAAGAACTCATCATCAAATGCACCGAGGCATTGCTTTCGGCTTAACGAGATTCTGTCGCCTATCCACCCATCGAGCGCGGTAAGCATATCGTTGCGAAATCGAATATGCTCCAACAGAATCCTTATGCTATCCTCCTCGTCCTCAAAGCCCTCTAGCTCTTCGATATGCTTTTGGCTTAGGTTGATGTAGCTGGCCAGCCACACCTCAAGGTTGGTTAGGGGTTTCTCAACTAAGGGAGCGAGGTTGTCTAAAACCAGCCCTTTTATACTTTGCAGATGATTGCCAATGCGCTTATCGATATTCATATTGCCGCTGTTGAATGTGAAGTATAGGCTGGCTATGCCGATAGCAAACCCATACCAAATTTAGCATAAATAGCGTTTAGACAACCTCTCTTTGAGGTTTTTTTCTGCGCGATAAGTCCTGCAAGAGCTTATACCTCGCCAATCTGGGGGAAATTATAGCTGTAGTTCAAGGGAATAATGTCATTGTATGCTTCAATTGTTCCATTCGCTAGGCAGGTCTCAATAATTTTGCGACCCACCAGGTGAAGTTCAGAAGTTAAGTACCGGGGCAGCTCCTTTTTAAAGAAATTGAATAGGATCTTTGCACCAGCATCGTAGCCCTCTGTTTCCACAGCCACCTGAAGGTGCACCTGGAGAAATCGCTTGGGTACGCTTGCTCCCTCTATGGTAAGGTACTTAAGATCATAGCCAAGAAGCGAGCAGCGCGCCTCCTGGTATTGATCGGTTCGTAGCTTGGTGCTTCCCCTGCGGGTTAGGTATTAGCGCATCAGCAGCTGAGGTTTAAGCCAACCTTCCAAGCACCTATGTGCTGGTTGAGAACCAGGGTGTATCGGGTACTTGGGTTGTCCATAATCTGCTCAAGCAGCAGATTCGCATGCCTCACCCGTAACCCCGATGCGAATGGCCAGTAGGAACCAACGCCCTCCGATTCCATCCCCTCGTCCCCCACAATGCTGGGGTTGCCGTGTCCACGGGGCGAAACCAATCGCCATAACCAAGCCATTGCTGGTGGTAAAATATGAAATAAGCCTAGGATACCCACAGCTCGCCGTTGGTGAGCAATGCTCCGTTAAGACCCCTTTTGGCACTGGGGCCTGAGTATAGGTTGTACGAGAAGATCTCGTGTAGCATCTCGGTACGATTGTGCACAACCACCGGTTTTCCCTCGAAATGGGTATGGCGAAATGGTTTGTCCAATAATTCTTTGTTTCAGAATTTGCCCCCCCTGCTTACTCAGCCATCATCTCTATGGTGGCCTCACTATCAGCAGTAAAAATGCTTGGTGTTATATTTCGGAGGTTGTAGCGCGAGCTCATCGACTCACCGTATGCACCTGCCGAACGGATGGCTAGCAGGTCGCCGCGCATGAGCTTTGGCAGCTCAATCTGGGTGGCAAACACATCGCTACTTTCGCAAATAGGACCCACCACATCGTAGGTCTCATAGGGGTTCTCGGTTTGATGTATGCAGTAAATGTTGTGCTTAGCTTGGTACAGTGCGGGTCGAATTAGGTTATTCATTCCTGCATCAACAACAGCAAAGGAGCGGTTCACTCCCCGTTTAATGTATAGTACCCTGGTGAGCAGCTCGCCGCACTGGCCAACCAGTGATCGTCCCGGTTCAAAATGGATGCTAACCTCATTCCCAACCTTGAGGTTGGAAGCAAAGACACCAAAATATTCTGAAAAGTTTGGAATGGGGTAGTCCGTGGGACTGTCGTAGTTAATGCCCAAACCCCCACCCAGATTGATATACGAAAGGTTGAGGAAGCCAAAACGTTGGTATATGCCATTTGCAAATTTGGCCAATAGGGCAAACTTTGAGATGTCGAGAATTTGTGAGCCAATATGGAAATGGAAGCCAATAAGTTTCACTGCGCTAAGGGTTGGTAAAACCCTCATGGCCTCTAGGAGTTCCTGGTTGCTAAAGCCAAATTTGTTGAGGCTAGTTCCTGTGGTGATGTATTTATGCGTACCTGCATCGAGGTTGGGATTTAGCCTCAGGGCTATGGGTGTAATCCTGTGTTTGCTGGCCGATAGTTCGTTGATCACCAGCAGCTCCTCGAACGATTCCACATGAATACATTGGATTCCCTTACCAATGGCCAGCTCTATCTCTGCATTGGTTTTGCCCACGCCTGCAAAAACAATACTACCTGCAGCAAATCCTGCATCGAGCGCTGCTTGGATCTCGTTTCCGCTTACGCAATCGGCACCGATACCTCTCTGGGCAATTATTTCAAGGATTTTTGGGTTTGAGTTGGCCTTTACGGCGTAGTGAAGGTTGTATGCGTAGCGCGACGATTCGGCTATCGCCACATCGAGCGTTTGCCTTAACAGGCTTAGGTTGTATCTATATGCTGGTGTTTCCATCGTTTACTGTGCTTACTGTTTGCGGATTGTTAACTACTTGCTGCAATGCTTTTAGGGCATCAATTTTTTTCGCACCATCTACCAAAAGGGTTATATTGTGCGAGCTGCCTCCGTACGATATTAGGCTAATGGGAATATCTCGCAGCGAATCGAATACCCTGGAGGCCATGCCTGGGTTTTGCGCTAGGAAGTCGCCCACAACGCATATAATGGTTTGGGGCTGCTCAACCTCAACATTTGAAAACGACCTAAGTGACTTTAGGATAGGCTCTAAGTTGCGAGTGTCGTCAATGGTTAGTGTAACAGCTACCTCCGATGTGGTGATTAGATCTACTGGGGTTTTGTACTCATCAAAAATGTCGAACACTTTTTTCAGAAAACCGTGTGCCATCAGCATTCTAAGCGATTTAATGCGAATGGCGGTAATGCCATCCTTGGCGGCAACGGCCTTAATCCCTCCATCGTGATGCTCTGCTGTAATGGTGGTTCCCGCATCGTTGGGGTTCAGCGTGTTTTTCAGAATCACGGGAATATTCTTTTCCTGACATGGGTGAATGGTTGATGGATGAAGAATTTTAGCACCAAAATAGGCCAGCTCTGCTGCCTCGTCGAACGAGAGCTCTCGGATGGGCAGCGTTCCCTTAACGTATCGAGGATCGTTGTTGTGGAATCCATCAATATCGGTCCAAATTTGCACCTCGCTGGCATTTATGGCGTGGCCAATTATTGCTGCGGAGTAATCGCTGCCACCACGCTTCAGGTTATCGACCTCACCACGGGCATTTCGGCAAATAAATCCTTGAGTAATAATTACGTTGATGCCTGTGCACGAGTCGAGCAGTCGATTTAAATTTTCGGCAATGTAAAAGTGGTCGGGTTCGCCATCCTTATCAACCCTCATGAAGCTAAGCGCTGGAATTAGTGCTGCTTCAACTCTCTGCTCCTGAAGGTACAGGTGAAATAGGCTGGTGGACAGGGTTTCGCCTATGGCCAAAATTTCTCTACCAGTTGTATCGTCAAAACGGTCTAACTTGTTGTACGAAACCTCAAAAATCCTTTTAATCAACTCTTTACCCTTCATTTTAAAGTTTGATGCTGTATAAAGATTTTCGCAGGTGGTCATATGCATCTGCTCAACCTCTTTCAGCTTATCCTTAGCCAGCTTAGTATTTCCCATTGCCGCAAGGTTTATTGATTCTACCAGGTTGTTGGTAACGCCGGCCATGGCCGATAGAACCACTACAATGGGTTCTGTGGTGGGGATAATGCGCCTCAGGCTCTGAATGCGCTCTGCGGATTCCACCGATGTGCCGCCAAACTTTAAAACTTTCATCTTTGTAATTGAAGGGTTTGATTAAACAAAAAAAAGCCTGCAGAATTCTGCAGGCCTTGTATCTATCTAGATTAAGAGTTTTCGCTATTCACCCATTTCACCTAGCCTGCATAAGAACATACGTTTCTTCATCAACATGGCTTTAGCCATATCGTTGCGTTTATCCTTAAGCGTAGCGGTAAAAATGTTCAGTGTCATAACTTGCTGTTTACGGGTGCAATATTAGGCATATTTTTTTAACTGCAATTATTTTGTTCAATTTTTTTGTTGCAGCGTTTGAAAAGTTCCATACGTATTGGGAGAGAACTTCAATTTACATTTTTTAATTCGGAGAACCTGATAACTAAATAGTTTGCTTATGAAAAGATTGATTCTTGTTGGAATTATAATCCAATTGTGCATCTATGGATATGCACAGTATTATGGAGATCGTCCTCTTGAGATGACCTTTGAACAGTCCGATTTCTTTTTCGCTCCACTGTACGTGAACCCATATGGTACCAACAATTTTGCAAAGCCATCGCAGCTTTCAATGGATCACCCTTTGCTCAATCTACAGCGAAATCCTTCGAACGTTTCCAACTTTAGGGTTGATTCGTTATCCTCAAATTATTTTTATATCGATTTTAGAAACTCTTTAAGCGTTTCAAATGGTGGTTATTCCGGAATTTACCCACTGCTTTACGACTACGTACCCAGATACGGTTACTATTACAGCTCAACCCGAAGCGAGGTGTCCCCACTGCTGAGCTTGGCATATTTAACACAACTCCCAATTTTAAACAACTCCATTTCGTTGGGTGCAACCTATCAAATAATAGCTCAGGGCGAGCGGTACTATGCTATTCCTTACGATATTTACCGAAGCAATGCAGGGAAAACTTTTGACGGGTATACCTATATGGGAACCGAGGGTTATACAATCGAAGATCGTTTTTCGGGTTCCGATGAAATGTACCATGAGGGCCATTCGTTAAATCTTTTCCTTAGCTGGAAGCCCACTGATGCCTTATTGATTGGCGCTAAGGCCGGTCGCTTTATTTTCGATCGTGAGGGCAGCTTTGGTAGCAATAACCTTTGGAACCAACGTGTTGATTACTATTCGTATTGGAAGAGTTTCGAGAATCGAACCCAAGAATACGATCATTGGGATTTTTCCCTTGGATTGACTTATCGTGGTGAAAGGAACAGTTTAGGTATGTACGCTGGTTATCTAATAGGGAGTGCCAATCAGTTGATGGATAGGGACGATGAATCACTCTCGAATAGTGGACAGGAGGGTAGCACCAGCTGGAGCGATTACAGTAGTTGGTACGTTTCAAATCAGAGTTGGGAGCATATCGGGCAAAATTTTTACGGTGGATTTCAGTGGGAGCGGGAGGTTCGATCCGATTTAAGCTTTCGATTGCTATATAACCTGTCATCGTCAAATCAGGATATCGCACTAGCCTCAAGCATTGAGAGCGAATCGGAGAACGATTACTACTACGAGTACTCCAATTGGGTTAGTGAAAGCAATGGGTATTCCAATATGCACGACTTTAGAACGGGCTCAGGTACGCGAACCAAATTGAACCATTCTGTTAGCGCAGGATTTGAGTGGCAGCTGGGCGAGGACAAAAAGGTTCGATTTGGAGCCATAGCCGGGGTACGTAAGCAGCAAACCGAAACCAGCGAGGATGTTGATGCCTATGCCGAGTCGTACTACTACTCAAGGTACGATTACGAATCAACTGTAAATACCTGGGAGAGATACACCAGAACGATCGAGGATAAAACAATTCTTTGGGAGTTCGAGTCGCGATTGAGATCCTTTCAAATACCCATATTCTACGAGCGGAGTTATAGCGACCGTTTCACAATGATTTTTGGGTATAATCGCACGATGAATTTTTGGCTGGTCGAAAGTCGCACGCTAATTCTATACGATTATCGCGAGAGAGAATTTGATGGAGACATATCAATAGATACAAACGTAGGCGAGAGAATTACTGAACCCCGCGATAGGGTTAGTAGCGTGTCCAATGCCTTTATGGGTGGGCTAAAGTTTAACCCAACCCAGCGATTTGGTGTTGAACTAATTCTTTCGCCAGTGTTCGAGAAGAATGCTTTAGCAAATGAACATTACTTTGGAATGCAGGTTTGGCTGGGAGTGAATATGAATTTGTAGCGTGTTAAGTTTCAATTTTAAAGATTCGTACCATTATCTGCCTGTTAACGCTCAATTGTTGCGCAACTCAAATTACTCTTTAAACATCTAATAGATATTAATCATGAACCAATCATCCAGCTCAATGAAAAGTATAATGATCTTAATTCTAACAATTCTACTTATAGCTGGATGCAAAAAGGATGAAGAAAATGAATTGAATTTTCTGTCAATTGACCTCATAACAGATGATAATCCTTCGCTTTTTGCAAAAACAGTAATTCTTTTTGAGGATAGTGACTATCTTATTAAAACGAATTTGGACAATTACGTTAACTCATATCCATTTGACGTTTTATATGGTTATGATGATATTAAGAATAAAGTAAATAGAGACTCAGAGAACCGAGACACTCTATTTATGACTGATTATCTACACCACACCAAAGACAGCACTTATATATTGGCTCATCATTTAGAGAATGGTTCTTGTTTGATTTTTGATAAAAATGCCAATAAAATTATACCAACAATTAAAATGGAAGTATGGAGCGATAGCCCTGCTCCTCTTGCAGATGCCGGTGGTAGAAGGTTTTATGTGAAGAACGAATTATTTCTTGAAACCACAGATTGGATAAGTTAAATAATCGGCAACTAACAATGTGCATAGTTAATAAGGGTTTCATCCGTTTGTGAGCATTTGTAACTCGAAAATAAGTTGGTGTAATTTGATAAGAGATCACCTCGTAATCCCGCTCGACACCATATACTCACTGTCGATTTTAACAGATAGTTTAACATTGCAGCGTTTCCAGCATGATGTGCGTATTATATGATAAATGCTAACAACAAAACATTATTTTTAGAATTATGGATACTTCAAAAAGAATCATTCTCGGCATAACTAGCCTATTGCCATTACTTTTGATATCGTGCTTGCCCGAGCCAGAGCCCTACTATCAAGGCGAGTTGCCATCAACACCTGTAAACCTGGCTCCGTTTAATACCGAGTACGACGACTATAACTCAACGGCACCAACCCTAGGGAGCCTTATCCCATTCTGCTTCTCAACCAATAGGAAAACCAGTGGGGGGAATTTTGATATTATTTATCAGCCCATGACAGTCTCGTTTTCAAAAATATCAGGAGAACTAGCCATTATTAATGGTTACTCGCATTGGGGTGTTTACCAGCCTACCCTTGATGTCATAAATGATGCAGTTGATAAGGCGAATACAGCTGGCAACGAGTTTGGCCCATACCTAGTTTTTAATCCCAATAGAAAAGCTAACAGCAACGAATTCCTGCTACTTTACGCCACCGATATCACGGGTAAATTTCAGATTGGCTATACACACAATGTTGATTTAAACAGCTTTACCGAAGGAGCACCACTTAGTGCATTCGCCTCGGATTATAATGATTTGTACCCATCTTTCAACAGCGACCTATCCAGTGGCGATATATCAGGTATCTACTTTTGTTCCGACCGTGAGGATGATGTTTTTAACATCTTCTTCACCCCAATTGATATTTCCGATGATGACCTTATCTCATCATTAGAAAACCTAAATGGTATTGAAGTGACTAAGGTTGAGGCTCTGTCGAGCGAGTACGACGATAAGTGCCCTTATTTTTTTGGTGACAAAATGGTTTTTGCATCTAACAGACCCGGTGGTGAGGGTGGTTACGATTTGTACTACTCCACGTTGGAGGAGGGCCAGTGGTCGGCACCCATGAACTTTGGCCCAACTATTAACTCGCCCGAAGATGAGTTTCGCCCAATTCTAATTGAAGAGTATGTTGATGTAGATAGGTTTATGATGATCTTCTCCTCAAATCGCCCTGGAGGTAAGGGTGGGTACGACCTGTACTTTGTGGGTATTGATAAGTAGTAAGGAAACTTAAACAGATAAAACAATGAAAAATTTACTTCCAACTTTACTGATTTTTCCCTTTGTGTTTTTGGGAGGTTGCAAGAAGGATGACCCAATCCCCAACCATACCCCCAAGGTGATCGAGCTAACTACAAAATCGGCCGAAGTGATTTCCAACAGCAATAACTTTGGCATTGAGCTGTTTACCAAAACGGCTGTACAGGAGAATAAAAACCTGATGCTGTCGCCCCTTAGCGCTAGCACAGCCCTCACCATGCTGCTGAACGGATGTGGTGGAGAAACTTACACCCAGCTCAAAAGCACATTGAAATACCCAGAGGATATGAGCATAGTTGAAGTGAACGAGGCGTATAAGAGTTTGGTAGGACAACTATTGCAGGCCGACCCAAAAGTTAAGTTGGCCTTGGCCAACGCCATTTTCTACCGCAACGAGTTCTCCGTTAAGCCCTCGTTCCTTAATACAATGGGCACTGATTTCGATGCCCTCATTCAGGGGCTCGACTTTGGATCGCCATCGGCGCTTACTACAATTAACAAGTGGGCCAGCGATAACACCTTTGGGAAGATACCCAAGGTTCTGGACGGTATTTCTAGTAATGCAGTGATGTTCCTTATGAATGCCCTCTACTTCAAGGGCGATTGGAGCTACCAGTTCGATAAATCGCTTACCAACAACAGGCCATTCTACTTTGATAGCGGTACCATTGCCAATGTCCCTACCATGCAGGGCGAGGTGGGCGCACGAATCGCCTATGGCAATAGCTATAAAGCCATTGAGCTACCCTACGGACGAACCAATTTTACCATGGTTATAATTGTACCCAACGAAACTTTACAAGATTTCAACACTGATTTTTCTGGAGAAGTATGGCAATCAATAACCTCATCGCTCGATAGCTACCCCGAGTTTGGAAAGGCTGAGGTTTATATGCCCAAATTTAAATTCTCGTACGAGAAAATACTAAACGATCAGCTCAAGAGCATGGGTATGACTGATGCTTTTGATGAGTTGCTAGCCGATTTGTCGGGTATTGCCGACGCATCAATATTTGTAAGCTTTGTAAAGCAAAATACCTTTGTTGATGTAAACGAAGAGGGTACCGAGGCTGCTGCTGTAACAACCATAGGGGTAGAGCTTACCTCTACACCAGGTTCTGTAAGCTTTAGGGTTGATAAACCTTTTGTGTTTGCCATTCGTGAGCGTACCACCAACACGCTAATATTTATTGGGCAGGTTGCCGACCCTAGATAGATCTGGCTTTGTTGAGACTTAATGCATTAATCAGTGGATAACAAAATTAAATCGGACCAATAAGAGTTATATTTATGGGTTCGATTTAATGGTATAGAATGGCTTGGAACAAACAGGATATTACGAGTTTATCGGATGAGGAGCTGATTGAGGGTTGCCTAAAGGCCAATTCAAAGTATCAGGAGGCCTTTTACAAGCGGTATTTCTCCTTCGCCATGTCCATCGCCATTCGATATTTTCCAAACCAGAGCGAGGCCATGGCCATAGTAAACGATGGCTACGTTAAGGTGTTCGAGAGCCTCCCCAGCTACAACCTCGCGAAGCCGTTTAAACCATGGTTTGCAACGATATTGGTCAATACAGCTATCGATAGCTTAAGGCGAAATCAGAAGCACTCATATAATTTGACTATTGATGATAACGAGCCAAGCAACGATATTGAACCCGAAGTGGAACAATTACTTAGCGCCGACGATATTATTAAGCTCTTTGCTGAGCTACCAGAAATGTATCGAATAACTTTTAACCTATACGAAATTGAAGGTTACACCCACGAGGAGATAGGCGTAATGCTGGGGGTGGCCACATCAACATCGCGTTCAAACCTGACTAGAGCCAAAAGGATGATTCAAAAGCTATATAAGCTGCATATTAATTCTGAGAAGAGGTGCCATGAAGCAGTTTGATAAAGATTTTTCAGATAGGGTTAAGGAAGCATTTGGCAGCTACAACGCCGACCATTTGGCCAATGTCGGTTGGGAGGCTTTTGTTCAAAAGCAGAATAAATCTAGAGGTTTCCTGGCACTATTGCCCATATGGGCAAAGGCTGCATCCGTAGCGATTGTGCTTTCGCTCGGCAGCTACATGGGCTACAGGGCGTTTCAACCTAATTTACAAGATAATGAGTTGGTCGAGAGTCAGGTGCGTGAAGTGCTTCAAGCAATACCTGCCAATAAACCAGAAGAGCAAAAATCCATACCTGTACCCTACGTGCCAAAATCTACAAGTCAACCATCAGTAGCACTAAGTAAGGGGGATGATAAAGTATTGGTTGAGAATAAGCAACAAAATCGGCTTGCTGTTCTGGATTCCGTTGATGAGAAAGAACCCGACACGTTGCTTTTGGCCGAAGCAAATAAACCTATCGAAGAGGTGGCTGAGCTAGAGCAGATCCGTCAGCAGTACCAAACGAGCGAAATGGATTCGACCAGTGTAAGCAATGAGTTTGTTAGTACTAGCCATAAAATGCAGCCCATTGTTGAGCCATTGGCTAAAGCCCCCCGAACTCAAAGAACTAGAATTGCGGCTGGGCTTTCGGGTATGGTGGCTGCAGTGGAAAACCTAATCTCCGACGCACCGGGCGTTTCGGTTGGGCTGTATACCGAGCATAAGCTAAGCAACAAAATCTACATAAGGCCCGGTTTGGCTCTGGCAAAGCATAGCTACGGTTTGCAAACCCTTACCTCAGGCAATAGCGATTTAATGTATGATGCTCTACCAACCGCTAGCAATAACGAGTACTCAAGTGAGGCTGTGCTATTCGAAAACCACCTTGACCTTGTGGCAATGGAAATTCCCATCAACTTTGTATTCAAAATACACGAGAGACAAAATTCGAATTTCTTTATTTCGGCAGGTGCTTCATCGCTAGTATACCTTAGCCAAAAATTTACGGGCACAAGCCGTCACTCCGAGAAGTTAATCGATTTTTCATCAGGAGCATATTATCTCGACTCCAACACCACTTCATCAGTAGAGGTTAGTAATGAGTACAGCGCTTTTAGCCGATTAGATCTCTTCGGGTTGCTCAACCTTTCGGCTGGTTACACCTTCCCGTTTACCGATAAGTCCACAATTTCGGTCGAACCTTTTGTGCAGCTACCATTGGGACCCTTAACCAGCAACGAGATGCGAATGGGGTTTGGCGGAGTATCGCTAAAGATTCAAATTAAGTAGTAGCCCTTACAGCTCACCCAAAAGCATCAAATCGATCTCAAAATTCTAGCGATGGCCAAAAGCATTAATGCTATGTAAATTTGATGTAGACAAATCGCATTGCATTAGAATTCAGCCAAATATTTTGCTGTTTAATGTTTTTATTATACTTTTGCACCGTCATACCGCAGGCGCGCAGGGGACCTAAGTCCCCTGTTTTGCTATAATATTTTGAAAGATGATAGACAAGAAGCTAGTAGAGAGCATTGTAAATGAGCAGCTTAATGCCGATGAGGAGTTTGTTGTTGATATTACCGTTTCCGCTAGTAATAAGATAATGGTGCTGCTCGATGGCGACAACGGAATTACCATTGATAGGTGCGTAAAGGTTAGTCGAGCAATTGAGCAGAGCTTCGATAGGGATGAGGAAGATTTTGAGCTGGAGGTAGCATCAGCGGGTTTGTCCGAATCGCTTAGGCTCCCAAGGCAGTACAAAAAGAATGTGGGTCGAAGCTTAGAGGTGGTGAAGTCCGATGGACAGAAGCTAAAAGGGCTACTCCTAAGTGCCAACGACAGCACCCTAGCGCTTGAGGTTGAGAGCATGGTGAAGCCAGAGGGTAAAAAGCGTAAGGAAAAAGTAGTTGAGCAGTTCGAGATTCCCTACACCGAAGTGAAAAGTGCGTTTGTAGTGATTTCGTTTCGTTAAGATATTTTAAATACTAATAAGCAAATGAGTACTATTAATTTAACCGACACCTTTGCAGAGTTTAAGGAGCTAAAAAGCATCGACCGGCCCACCATGATGAGCGTGCTGGAGGATGTGTTCCGCAATATGATCATCAAGATGTATGGCTCCGACGACAACTACGACATCATTATCAATATCGATAAGGGTGACTTCGAGATTTGGAGAAACCGCGAAGTGGTTGAGGATGGTGAAGTTGAAGACCCAAATAGGCAGATAGCCCTTTCCGAAGCCAAAAAGATTGAGGAGGACTACGAGGTGGGTGAAGAGGTTACCGATGAGGTGAAGCTAGCCGATTTTGGTCGCCGTGCCATTCTTGCCCTAAGGCAAAACCTAACCGCCCGAATTCTTGAGCTCGAGAAGAATAACCTTTACACCAAGTATAAGGATAGGATAGGGGAGATTATTACCGGTGAGGTTTACCAAGTGTGGAAGAAAGAGATTTTAGTGCTCGACGATGAGGGGAATGAGCTAATAATTCCCAAAACCGAGCAAATCCCCTCCGATTTTTTCCGTAAGGGCGATACCATAAGGGCAGTAGTAGTTCGTGTGGAGATGAGAAACAACTCGCCAATCATCGTGCTGTCGCGCACATCACCCGTATTCCTAGAGCGTCTTTTCGAGCTGGAGGTGCCCGAAATTTTCGATGGCCTTATCACCATCAAAAAAATTGTACGTATTCCCGGTGAGCGAGCCAAGGTGGCAGTAGAGTCGTACGACGAGCGCGTGGACCCAGTGGGCGCATGCGTGGGAATGAAGGGCAGCCGTATTCATGGCATTGTTCGCGAGCTTCGTAACGAGAATATCGACGTGATTAACTTTACCAATAATATTCAGCTATACATAACCCGCGCGCTTAGCCCAGCCAAAATCAACTCCATCCGTATCGACCAGAAGAACAAGCGTGCCGAAGTCTTCCTTCAGCCCGAAGAGGTGTCGTTGGCCATCGGTAAGGGAGGTTTCAACATCAAGCTGGCTGGACAGCTTACCGGATACGAGATAGATGTGTTCCGCGAGGCCGATGTGCAGGACGAAGAGGATGTTAACCTGGATGAGTTCACCGATGAGATTGACAGCTGGATCATTGATGTATTAAAGGGCATAGGTTGCGACACAGCCAAAAGCGTGCTCGAAATACCCTACGAAGAGCTTGTTAAGCGAACCGATTTAGAGGAAGAAACAGTTAAAGAGGTTATACGAATTTTAGAATCAGAATTTGAATAGTATAGGCTTTAGCTTAGATTTGCAACAATTTTCAAAACCTGGATTAACATAATATGACAAACGCCGAGAAAGCAATAAGATTAAGTAAGTTGGCAAGAGAATTTAATGTTGGTATTTCCACCCTGGTGGATTTCCTAAACAAAAAGGGTCACAAGATTGAGAGTAACCCTAACACCAAGGTCGATGCCAGCTTGTACCAAATGCTTGCCCAAGAGTTTGGCGCAGAGATTAACCTCAAAAAGGAATCGCAAAAGGTTAGCCTACAGAACCTTCGCGAGAAAAAAGAGTCTGTATCCATCGATGATGTTGATGAATCCGTTTCGGACGATGAGGACAACGACGCAGGAGATGATGAGGTAATTGTTAAAAATGTTACTCCAGAAAAGGAAACCTACAAAACTGAAAAGCCTCAAATACAGCTCAAGGTGAAGGGAAAGATTGATCTTGAGGCCGAAAAGACAGAAGTTAAGAAGGAGGAAAAACCTGCCCAGAAAGTGGAGAAGCCTGCTCCAAAACTGGAGGAGCCTGCCCAAGAGCCCGCGCAGAAACAAAAACCGAAAGAGCCTGAGCACATCGAAACAGAGTCGACTCGCCTTGAGCAACCTAAGGTTGTGGGTAAGGTAAATGTTGATGATTTTGAAAAGCGCAAACCGATTAAGAAGGGGAAAAAGGCCGACGCTCCCAAAGCAGAAGAACCTGAACCAAAAACATCGGAAGATTCGAAATCGGAGAAATCTCCAAAGCCAGATGAAGCAGCTAAGAGCGACGTCGCTCAGGGCAAACCAGCCGATGAGGCGCCGACTGCTCAAAAGGATCCGAAGGGAAAATCCGAGGTGGTATTTTATCGTTCAGAGGTTGAAAAGCTTTCGGGGCCAACGGTAGTCGGTAGAATCGATTTGGCCAACATGGAGCCAAAGAAGAAACCAGCCAATGGAGCGAATGCTGCCGACGATAAAGCCAAGGCCAAGAAGAAACGCCGCAAAAGGATTAGGAAGGATAACCAAAAGGTTGCCATTGAGTCCAACAATAAACCTACGGGTACTGCTCCAAGTAAGCAGGGCACTGCATCAACGGGGGCTGGGCTCAACATCAAGAAAAAGAAGAAGAAGCAGCTTCGTCAAGAGGTTAGCGAGGAGGATGTGCAAAAGCAAATTAAGGAAACCCTGGCACGCCTTACCAGCAAGGGAACAAAATCGAAAGGTTCCAAATACAGGCGCGAGAAGCGCGATATGGTTAGCGCCCGTCAGCAGGAGGAGCTCGAAAGGGAGATTAGAGAGAAGAACATTCTCAAGGTTACCGAATTTGTTTCGGCTAACGAGCTGGCTAACATGATGGATGTGTCGCCTACCGAGGTTATTGAGGTTTGTATGAACCTAGGCCTTATGGTATCAATCAACCAAAGGCTCGATGCTGAAACCATGGCCCTAGTGGCTGATGAGTTTGGCTACGAGGTGGAGTTTGTTAGTGTCGATCTGCAGGAGGCCATTGGCAGTGAGGAGGACAAGCCCGAAGACCTTAAACCGCGCGCTCCTATTGTTACCGTTATGGGTCACGTTGACCACGGAAAAACCTCATTGCTCGACTTTATACGTAGTGCCAATGTGATTGCTGGTGAGGCCGGTGGTATTACCCAGCATATTGGTGCTTACTCGGTGGAGATAGAAGGTGGTAAGCAGATAACCTTCCTCGATACCCCTGGCCACGAAGCCTTTACCGCTATGCGCGCTCGTGGTGCCAAAATTACCGATGTGGCTATCATTGTGGTATCTGCCGATGACAACGTGATGCCCCAAACCATTGAGGCCATCAACCATGCCAGTGCAGCTGGAGTTCCCATTGTATTTGCTATCAACAAAATAGATAAACCCAACGCTAACCCTGAGAAGATTAAGGAGTCGTTGGCCAACATGAACTACCTAGTTGAGGAGTGGGGCGGTAAGTACCAGAGTCAGGACATATCAGCCAAAGAGGGATTAAACATCGATAAGCTATTAGATAAGGTTCTTCTTGAAGCCGAACTACTCGACCTAAAAGCTAATCCTAATAAAAAGGCGGTTGGTACCATTATAGAGTCGTCATTAGATAAGGGTAGGGGGTATACCGCCACTGTTTTGGTTCAAGCCGGAACACTACACCAAGGCGATATAATGCTCGCCGGAACACACTTCGGGCACGTTAAGGCGATGTTCAACGAGAGGGGCAAACGCATAACCGAGGCTGGGCCATCAACTCCAGTTCAGGTAATTGGATTGAATGGTGCGCCACTTGCGGGCGATTACTTCAACATTATGGACTCCGACAAGGAGGCCAAGGACATTGCCAACAAACGCGAGCAGCTACAGCGTATGCAGGGGCTAAGGGCTCAGAAGCATATCACGCTCGATGAGATTGGCCGAAGGATTGCCATTGGAAACTTCCAGGAGCTAAACATCGTGCTTAAGGGCGACGTGGATGGATCTATCGAGGCGCTATCCGACTCGCTTATCAAGCTATCAACAGAACAAATACAGGTTAACGTTATCCATAAGGCCGTAGGCCAAATTTCCGAGTCCGATATCCTGCTTGCTGCAGCATCCAATGCAATTGTAATCGGTTTCCAGGTACGGCCCTCGTTGAGTGCCCGCAGATTGGCCGAGAAGGAGGAGATCGATATCCGGATGTACTCCATTATTTACGATGCCATTAATGAGGTTAAGGCCGCCATGGAGGGTATGCTTTCGCCAGAGATAAAGGAGGAAATTCTAGGCACCGCCGAGGTGCTTGAAACATTCAAGATTACCAAAGTGGGCACTGTTGCCGGATGTATTGTACGCGAGGGCAAAATTCTACGTAATGCCAAGTGCCGCCTAATACGCAATGGTATTGTGGTTTTCACTGGCGACTTGGGGTCCCTCAAGCGCTTTAAGGACGATGCCAAGGAGGTGAGCAACGGTTTCGAATGTGGATTAAACATCAACAACTTTAACGATATTAAAGTGGGCGATAGCATTGAATCGTTCCAAGAGGTAGAGGTGAAAAGAAAGCTGTAACCCATACCGCAATACCAATAGCATTAAGGAGGGCTCAGCCCTCCTTTTTTGCGCACGGCGTTTTATTGCAACCTATTCCCAATTTACTCAATTTTAAATATCTTTGCGCACCAAATGGCGAACAACATGAATAACATCAGGAACTTTTGCATCATTGCCCACATCGACCATGGTAAGAGTACCCTGGCCGACAGGCTGCTCGAGTTTACACACACCCTTTCCGAAAAGGAATCGCAGGAGCAGGTGCTCGACAGCATGGACTTGGAGCGGGAGAAGGGAATTACCATTAAAAGCCACGCCATACAGATGGAATATGAGGAGGATGGGCAAAAGTATAAGCTTAACCTTATTGATACCCCTGGTCACGTCGATTTTTCGTACGAAGTTTCTCGTGCCATTGCATCATGCGAAGGAGCATTGCTTATTGTTGATGCCACCCAGGGTATTCAGGCTCAAACCATATCAAACCTTTACCTTGCCATAGGGAACGACCTGGAGATTATCCCAGTGGTAAATAAGATAGACATGGATGCCGCTATGGTTGAGGATGTGAAGGATCAGATTGTGGAGCTTATTGGCTGCGAAAGGGAAGATATACTTGCTACGAGTGCCAAAACAGGGATGGGGGTCGAGGAGGTTCTCAAAGCCATTGTTAAAAGAGTGCCACCGCCAAAAGGCGATCCCGATGAACCATTGCAAGCGCTTATATTCGACTCGGTATTCAACCCCTTCAGGGGTATTATTGCCTACTTCAAGGTGTTTAATGGCACCCTCCGCAAGGGTGAAAGGGTAAAGTTTTTCAACACAAACCAGCAGTACGATGCCGATGAGGTTGGGGTTTTGAAGCTGAAGATGGTGCCCAAGGATTCTGTAAGTGCTGGCGATGTTGGATACATTATCTCTGGAATAAAGAACTCGTCCGAAGTTAAGGTTGGTGACACCATAACCCATGTGAACAGACCCTGCACCAAAGGAATATCAGGGTTCGAGGACGTCAAGCCCATGGTGTTTGCAGGTTTATATCCGGTTGAGGCCGATGACTACGAGGACCTTCGCGCTTCGCTCGATAAGCTGAAGCTCAACGACGCTTCGCTTACCTATGAGCCTGAAAGCTCGCTGGCGCTTGGCTTTGGGTTCCGATGTGGGTTTCTCGGCCTGCTCCATATGGAGATTGTGCAGGAGCGCCTATATCGCGAGTTCGATATGGATGTTATTACCACAGTACCAAACGTATCGTACAACGTGTACACCACCAAAGGAGATGTTGTTGAAATCCATAACCCTAGCGGGTTGCCTGCGCCTAACCTAATCGATAGAATTGAAGAGCCCACCATAAAGGCACAGATTATTACTAATAGCGAGTCATTAGGCGCCGTTATGAAGCTTTGTATCGACAAGCGCGGGGAGTTAAAAAATCAGGTTTTTTTAACTACCAATAGGATTGAGCTAACCTTTTTGATGCCCCTTTCGGAGATTGTGTTCGATTTTTACGACAAGCTTAAGTCGCTCTCCAGAGGCTACGCATCGCTCGACTACCACATGGAGGGATACCAGGAGGCCAGCCTGGTTCGGTTGGATGTGCTCCTTAACGGCGAGATGGTAGATGCTCTGTCGACCCTTATACACCGCGACTACGCCTATTCCTTTGGGCGCAGGATGTGTGAGAAGCTAAAGGAGCTTATTCCTCGCCAGCAGTTCGACATTGCTGTGCAGGCCGCCATTGGCACCAAGGTAATAGCGCGCGAAACCATTAAGGCCTTGCGTAAGGATGTTACTGCCAAGTGTTATGGGGGCGATATTTCGCGTAAGCGTAAGCTCCTCGAGAAGCAGAAGAAGGGGAAAAAGCGGATGCGTCAGGTGGGTAATGTGGAAGTACCACAGCAAGCTTTTCTTGCAGTGCTTAAGATGGACTAACAAAGATTTTGTATATACCAAGACACAACAAGGGGCACAGCTGTGCCCCTTGTTGTGTCTTACTATGCTTTACGAATAATTTATAGCTCAGTGTTTTGCCAGCACCTTACCCAGTCGATACGCATTTCAGCTGGCAGGTGAGGGTCGGCAAGTTCTCCGTTGATACCCGACGAAAACACAAGATATGCCGGAGCGCTAGGAATGTTTGTAGTGGTTTCGGCGTAGGTTACCCCGTTAATCTTCCAGGTTAGCTTGCCTGGAGCCCACTCAACACTCATAATATAGTAACCATTGGTAAAATTAAAGCCGCTTAGCGGTGCTTTAAAGCTGCTCACCTTACCCTTGTCGTTTTGCCAAAATAAGGAACCTTGAACACTGGGTTTTTTGGCTCCGTTTTGTCTGAAGATATCAATATGGGGGAGCATCGAGTCGCCCACAAGCCAGAAGGCGTGGAATAGGTTGGGAGCCATGGTGAATTTTACCTTGGCTTCAAACTTTCCGTACAGCTGTCGAAATGACTGTCCAGTGTTGATGATACCCGAAGTGTAGTCGAATGTTTTGGGAACAAAGCCAAAGCGCTTGTCCCATGATAGGCCATCGGCCCTTTCCTGTTTGGTTACAATCTTTAGGGTGCTATTGCTGATTTCAACATTGTTACCCTCGGTATAGGCGTGCTTATCACCAGCCAGCGAGTAGCTTCTTTGGGCAAGTGCTTCGCCCCAGAAGTAACGGGTTAGCCATTTCCCTGTATCTAGCTTCTTATCGTTAAACTCATCGGCAAAGGTGAGTTTCCACCTTTTGATGTCATCAAATTTTTTAGAATTTTGGTTTTTGTGGAACCAAGTAATCTTTTGCGACCTTTCGAGGTTCTGATACTCCACCTGCTTCTGGTACGCTTCGGTTTGCTCAAACTTGTTTTTTGACAGCAGGTACTTTTTACGCTCAGTAAATTCGTTGGAGGCTATGTGCTCCTCAAGCTCGTAATATTTTTTTATGGTATCAGACCCCTCCAGCTGCTGATAGTCTTGGAAAGGCTTCCAACTCTTTAGCTTGAAGTACTTTTTGAGCTCAGAGTCCTTAAGGAGTATTTTGAATTCCAACTCCTTCTTGTACTCATCGGAGTTGTTCTTCTTATGCTCTTTCTGTTGGCTCTTGTACACTGCCGAGTTAACCAGTTGCCTCTGCTCCTCGTAGCGAGCAGGTTTACCCGATTGCTCAATGGAGCTGATAAACTCAGGGGTATCGGAATTTTTGACCTTAAGGTAGTTTTTTACTGCCTTGTTCTTCTTGAGGTCTTTTAGCTCGGCTTCGCGCTTTTGCTCTTCGGAGGTGTTATACTTTAAAAGAGTTAGCTCATGTTTTACTTTTTGGGGCTCACCCGATTCAACAAAATCCTTTAGGGCGAGGTAGTTTTTATACTCGTCAGACTCGGCAAAGCGAAGTAGCTCGTCGTACTCTTCACGAAGAGCCGACTCCCTCTTTTCGAATTCTTCGGTTTTGGGGAACCGACCAAATAGGTTTAGCGTTGCAAGGCGTAGGTTTAGTGCCATTGGGTTTGGTATAGTTACTTATTAATGGAACAGGTCATCTTGAATGCGCAATGAACTTGAATGGCACCTTGATGTTCTCCGAGTAGTCTTCTCCCGCCTCTATCATATCCTCATCGTCCTCAAGGTAGTGCCAGTGAACCTCAACATCGAAACCACTACGATGAATATCCCTGAATTTTTCGAGTAGCTTAAGTATCATCTTGGATGATGATGTGTTGTAATACTCAAAGTTAAACTTAACCTGGGTTGTTGGGTTGGGTGCTTTGGCGTATTCGTCGAACCATGAAAGTATGGGGAAGAAAAAAGTTGACACATCCTCAGGTAACGAATTCCCTGAAAACTCAAAGATGCTATTATCTTTATCCAGAACAACTTTGGGCGTTTCGTTTGTGGGCTCAATTACAATCTTTTCCATATTCAAATCTTTTCAATGCAATTTCAACTCCCAATGATAGCACAAAAAAACGAAATAGCAATGAGTACTACTACGTCTGCTAGCAACAAAGTTAACGAAAAAGAAGCAAAATGGTTATTTTTTTCAAAAATAATTGGCTGGCAGCTTGATTAGCAAAAACGCATAAGGTTTAATATGAAAACCTTATGCGTTTATCGTATTGTACCGTTTTGGTTATGAGTTCGATATGAGCTTAAACCCTTTACCCCTTACGTTGATTATCTCAACGGTTGGATCCATGCTAAGGTATTTCCTAAGCTTGGTGATGTATACATCCATGCTCCGCGCATTAAAATAGCTGTCGTCAATCCAAATGGTTTTGAGAGCAAAATTGCGGTCGAGCACCGAATTCTTATTAAGGCAAAGGTACCTAAGTAGCTCACTTTCCTTGGTTGTAAGACGCTTTGAGTTGTCGCCAAGGGTAAGGGTTTGCTTGGTAACATCAAACTCGTAGTTGCCTATCTGGAAAACCTCCTGCTCCGATGAGGAGAGATCGTTTCGGGATCGCCTCAGGATCGCCTCAATGCGCAGCAGAAGCTCCTCAATGCTGAAGGGCTTGGTCATGTAATCATCGGCGCCTAGCGTAAAACCTTCCAGCACATCTTCCTTCATCGATTTAGCTGTTAGAAATAGGATGGGCATGTTGCTGTTGATGGTTCTGATCTCTTTCGCCAAGGTAAAGCCATCCTTTATGGGCATCATCACATCTAGTATGCAAATATCGTAATGGTTGTTGTTAAACCCCTTGTATGCTTTTTCTCCATCTTTGTATAGGTCTGTTTCGTATCCCTTGGCCTGAAGGTACTCCTTGAGCAGGAGTCCCAAGTTCTCATCATCCTCTGCTAGTAGAATCCTAACTTTTGCCTTTTCCATAGTTGTATTGGTATTAATTAATTGAGTTTTTATCGTTTGGTCCACCCCACGGTAAGTAGCAGCTAAATGTACTTCCTTTCCCTGGGCTACTTTCAACCCAAATCTTCCCTCCGTGCTCCTCCAAAATCTTTTTTACGTAGCACAGCCCAAGGCCAAAGCCTTTAACATTGTGGATGTTTCCCGTGGGCACACGGTAAAACTGGTCGAAAATTCTCCGCTGATTCTCCCTGCTTATGCCAATGCCGTTATCCTCCACCATGAATACTAACCCTTTTGCTGCGTCCTTTGTGGATATGGTGATCTGCGGGTTGCCGTTACGATACTTAACGGCGTTGTCGAGCAGGTTGTTCACCACATTGGTGATGTGAATCTCATCCCCAAGAACCAATGGGTTGGTTGCATTGAGCGCAGACACCATATTGCCATCAACATTGTTAAGCTGTATCTCGAATGATTGGCTCACCTTGTTGATGATGTCATGTAGATTAATGGGTTTTATCTTTAGCTTTAGCTTTGTTTTCTCAAAGATTGCCATCTGCAGCACTTTCTCAACCTGTAGCCCTAATCGCTTACTCTCTTCGGAAATAACTCCACCAAGGTACCCCGTTCGTTTGTTCTCTTCGGGGATGGTCTCGTCCTTCAACATCTGAGCCGCCAACGATATGGTTGAGATCGGCGTTTTAAGCTCGTGGGTCATATTGCTCACAAAGTCGCTTTTAATTTCTGATAGCCTCTTCTGCTTAAAAATGATGGCAATGGTTAGGGTAAAGCTGAGGATAATAATGATTGTGAGCAAAAACGTGGTGAAAGTCATGGTGCCTAGAGAGCTGAGCACATAAGATTTTTGATTCGGAAAATGAACCGATAGATAGTATTTTTTTGAGAAAAAATCGTTGGGGAAGATATTTTTTTTCAGCTGATGAGGAGCAGTACTTGAGTAGTTTGCCGATTTGTAAATAGTGCTATCGTTTTCCGAGGCCAATTTGTACTCGTATTTTGCTTTTATGCCCAGCTTGATAAACTCGTTTCGAATAATCGTGTCAAGCACCTCGTGCGGGATACGTTCCTCGATGGGTAGCTCAATTCGAATCATCTTATCTACGATATTCTCAACAAATACCGTTTTGTTAATCAACTTCTCATCTAGAGATATGTTGAATGAGATGTCGTTGCTTTTAAGCGATTGTCTCACCGGCTTAATGTCCCAGAGGTTTTTATCTATTCTGACAATCTGCAACGAATCGGTTCCAGCAATGCTTGCAACGGAGGGGATGCGGAGCGTATCGAGCTGTTGGATTGTGAATGCCTGTTGGTTTTTTTCCTGAGTCCGGATTCCGCTGCGGGTACGATTGAACGCGCTGTAGTGGTAGGTTAGCCTAGGCGATGACGAGGAACCTGCAGTTGCATAAGGGTTTATCTCATCAATAACCTGTACAATGGTTTCTTGCCTTTCTACCTCGTTGCTAATTTTATCGAGTGCGAGCTTGGCCGTTTGCCAAAACTGCTCATCTTTAACCTCAATGGCAATCTTTACCCATTGGGTTTGAACCATAATCAAACCAATAGTTGCCAGCATGATAAGGCTGGCCAATATCCATATAGCGCTACGTCTCATGAACACAAATGTAAATACTTTGGAACACCTTTCGGCTAAGGGTTAACAGTATTTAACACACGTTAATTCCTGTTAGCTAATCTTATTGCTATATTTGCAGTGTTAAATCATTCTACTTTCCCTTGGGAAAGATTAATAGAGTGTTTTTTCATAGGTTTAAGGTTTTAGGGTTAATGCAGGCGGGGTGGTTCCCGCCTGCATTGTTTTTTATATAGCTTACGCTAAAGGTTTTGCAGTGGACCTAGCCCTTTTACCCTGGTTGTGTCGATGCTTATTGCTGCAAGAACCGATGGAATTGCCTTTATTTTGGTAATAAAATCTTTTATTCTCAATGCGGGCATATCGCCTTGTATTTTCAGAATGTAGTCGATGTGGGGCAGCTCCTTAACCAGCAGGTTCGATTCAAATTTGTTCTTCACGATTTTAATAGAGTAGGGAATCAAGCCTTCTTCGTTCGTAAGGGTAGGGAAGCACAAATCTAAATGCTTTAGCCCACTGCCCTGCGAAAGCTTAAGCTGTAATGCTTGGTTTAGCTCCCAGGCCAACTTGTGTATCGATAGGGTTGAGGAGAGTGCAAAGAATGTGGCTTTTTCGCTTGGCACCTCAAGCTTAATCTGCTTTTTTTTCATAGGTCAACCAATGTTTCGCCAACAACAATTCGGGGCGGGTTTGTATTTCTCTAGTTTTCCCAGCTAATAGTATCTGGCTTCAGCTGTTTGCCGGGCAGTGGGAAAATATCAATCCGTTCGAGGGCTACCATTGCTGCATTTTGTTCAGCTTCCTTTTTGGATGGACCAAACCCTGTCCCGAGCAGCCGATCGTTAAGCGTTAGTTTTGCCACAAATGATGGATTTTGACCTCGTTCGGTTGCTTGCTCTTCACACTCGAACTGTATGCAGAGCTTGTTTTTTTGGGCTAATTCAATGATTCGACTCTTGTAATCGGTCTCGGTTTCCTTTAGGGTGGTAAGATCTACGTGCCTATCTAGGATGAAAGAGTTTATCCAATTGCGAGTAGTTTTAAAGCCTCTGTCGAGATATATTGCACCCACAAATGCTTCCAAGGCATCGCCAAAGATATGTCTATGGGCCAATGGGTTGTTGGTTTGCGTAACTACCAGCTTGTCGAGGCCAATGGTTAGGGCTATTGCATTTAAGCTGCTCCTGCTAACTATGCGCGAACGCATTTTGGTGAGAAAACCCTCGCTCTCGTTAGGGTACTTTAAGAAGAGATATTCGGCAACAATGGAGTCGATGATAGAGTCGCCAAGGTACTCGAGGCGCTCGTTGTTCACCTTACGGCCATTGGCCACGGAGGAAGTGGCCGATTTGTGAATTAGAGCAATTTTGTAAAGATTCAGATTCCTTGGTTTTAGGGCAAAATTATTGCTAAGCTGGCGTTTTAAGGATACATCAGCACTGTTTAGCTTGATATTTTTTGACCTAAAGAAGAAACGAATCACTTGTTCTATTCAACAAATTTTTTGAAGACCACGGATGAGTTGTGGCCACCAAACCCGAAGGTGTTGCTAAGCGCTACGTTTACCTCGCGTTTTTTAGCCTTATTAAGGGTCAAGTCAACCTTGGGATCAATCTCTGGGTCGGGATTAGCGTGGTTGATGGTTGGAGGTATAATGCCTTTATTAATGGCAAAAATTGCGGCAATGGCTTCAATGGCTCCCGTTGCACCAAGAAGGTGGCCAGTCATCGATTTGGTTGAGCTTATGCTTAGCTTGTAAGCGTGCTCACCGAATACGGATGTAATTGCTTTTATCTCGGCAATATCACCAAGTGGTGTGGCTGTGCCGTGCACGTTGATGTAATCGACATCCTCTAGCTTTAGGTTTGCGTTTTTTAGGGCGTTGATCATCACATTCTTTGCCCCTAAACCATCGGGATGTGGTGCGGTAAAGTGATGAGCGTCGGCAGTCATTCCACCGCCAGCAAGCTCGGCGTAAATTTTTGCACCTCTAGCCTTGGCATGCTCATACTCCTCAAGGATAAGCGCACCTGCACCTTCGCCCATAACAAATCCATCGCGGGTAACATCAAACGGACGCGAAGCCGTTTTGTACTCCTCGTTATTGGTTGAGATGGCTTGCATAGCGTTAAAGCCTCCCATTCCCGCTTCGTTTACGGACGCTTCTGATCCCCCGGTCAGCATAATAGTGGCCTGGCCTAAGCGAATTAGGTTAAGCGCATCGATTAAAGCGTGAGTTGATGATGCACAGGCTGAAACTGTGGTGTAGTTTGGTCCTCTAAACCCGTAGCGGATGCTGATATGCCCCGAGGCAATATCGGCAATCATTCTGGGGATAAAGAAAGGGCTAAATCGCGGAGTACCATCACCCGCGAAGTAGCCTCTCATTTCCTCCATAAAGGTTTGAATTCCTCCTATGCCAGAGGCCCACACTACTCCTGCGGCATCGTGGTCAATCTTCTCAAGATCAAGCCCCGAGTCGAGGAATGCTTCGTGAGCCGCAACCATACCGAACTGGCAGTAAGGATCGTACTTGCGCAGCTCTTTTCGGTCAAAATGCTGGAGGGCATCAAAGTTTTTCACCTGACATGCAAATTTGGTTTTGAACTTGCTGGTATCAAAGCTGGTGATCATATCGGCACCGCTAACACCTTGCTCAAGATTCTTCCAATACTCATTAATATTGTTCCCAATGGGGTTAAGTGTTCCTAGTCCAGTTACAACAACACGTTTTAGCTCCATAGTTCAAATAGTTAATAAAAAATAGCTGTCAGGTTTAAAAAAGTTTTACTTTGAGTTGTTCTCGATGTAGCTTATTGCATCGCCAACTGAACTGATTTTTTCAGCTTCTTCGTCAGGAATAGAAAGGTTGAATTCTTTCTCGAACTCCATAATCAACTCAACGGTGTCAAGTGAATCAGCACCCAAATCGTTTGTGAAGCTGGCCTCAGGAGTTACCTCATTCTCATCAACTCCCAACTTGTCAACGATAATGGCCTTAACTCTGGTAGCAATATCAGACATAGCTTTAAATGTTTAATTAATAATTAGTTTATTCAAATGCAAAGAAAAAGATATTAAGCCAATTTAAAAAGCTTAATCTTAAATTCTGGGCAAAAGTATATTTTTTGTTTTTATTTTTGATGCTTTGAACCACACTTTTTTCGTTTTTTTGATAACCCATTAATTAAACGTTCATATAATGAGGAGTATAGCAATCTTTGCTTCTGGCTCTGGAAGTAATGCCGAGAATATCAACTCATGGTTTTTAGGCTCGCCGTTGGGTAAAGTAGCGCTAATTCTCACCGATAACCCCAATGCTTACGTGCTAGAAAGGGCTATGGGTATGGGAGTTGAAGCAATTGTGTTCTCAGCCCTGGATCTAAAAAGTGGTCAGGTTTTATCTATATTGCAAAACAGAAGCATTGATATGATTGTGCTTGCAGGGTTTTTAAGGTTAATCCCGGCTGATATGGTGATGGCTTACCGTCGAAGAATAATCAACATTCACCCTGCGTTACTCCCCAAATTTGGGGGGAAGGGAATGTACGGCGATAATGTGCATAAGGCTGTTTTGGCTGCTGGTGAAGCAGAATCGGGCATTACTATTCATTATGTAAACGAACATTACGATGAGGGCGATATAATTTTCCAGGCGAAGTGTAGCGTGAGTAAGAGCGATACGGCTCAAACTCTGGCAGAAAAAATTCACGCACTAGAGTACGCACACTACCCTAGGGTGCTCGAGGAGCTGCTTAGCATGATGGATGCCGATTAACCCTAGCTACCCTTTGTCTTGTAGGGGAGCGTAAGCCCCTCATCGGCATGGAGCTTCAAATTTTTATAGCCCATTATTAGTATTGCAACCCTAGGCTCAGCAAGCTGGTTGTTTTCGTTGTTGATGTTAACACCTGAAAGCCGAAGCACCCCGTTTACATCAACAAAATTACTTGTGAAACCATTTGCTGGCTGTGTAAATACCTTTTTCGTAATGCCGTTTGGTTGCCGCCGCAGAAAATGAGTTGTGGAAATCGGCCGGCACCCTTCCTTAACCAGCGCCACCAAATAAGCTATATTTCCCCATTTTCACATTTGCCCATAGTACCCAAGGCTACCCTCTAAAAAAGGTGAAATGTTCGGCGATTTCTACATTTTGATCATTAATCGTAAGCTCTTTATCCTCGGCAAAGTAGCTGCCGGTAAAAGCTAAGCCAATATTGTTGTAGAGTGCGTAGGCCAATTGTAGCTCGTGGCTTCCAACCCCTATAACTCCTGAAATTTGGGCATCGCCTTGGTTTTGCAGCAGAGGGGCGTTATAGTTGGCAGGTAGTATCCTGTTTTGCATGATGATAAACCAAGGACAATGGTCAGGATCCCAATTGTTAATGGTTTTATAATTAGTGTTTTCATAGCCTAAATTTTTCTAACAAATTAGGGCTAAATGAAAACAATGTCAACACATTATACAGGCATAGAATTTTTCAATATCCAGTTTTTGGATTACAAGAGCATACCGACACCTGCTAAAAGAAGGAGTATGCGCTGTACTCAGGAAATACAGGACGAAGCGATATGCTATCGAGTTTCATTCTAAATGGCGCAATGGCATTTGCAAATAGTTCCTTGTTCTCCTCCTTAATGGGTTCAACGGGGGGGGCTTCTACCGTAAGCGGGTCGATAGGTTTGCCGTTTTTCCAAAAACGCATATCCAGATGAGGGCCAGTGGCCAATCCGGTTTTGCCCACGTAGCCTATTACTTGGCCTTGTTGCACTCGCACACCCTTTGCTATACCCTTGCCAAACCGTGAGAAATGGTTATACCCAGTGGTGTATACGCTGTTGTGGCGGATTTTTACATAGTTACCAGCCGAATTGTTATACCCCTTTTCGATAACCACTCCATCGCCAAGTGCCACTACAGGAGTTCCTTCGGGGGCAGCGTAATCAACTCCAGTATGTGGACGATGAATTTTAAGGATAGGGTGCATCCGGCTATACGAGAAGCCTGAGCTAATTCTTGAGAATCGGAGGGGGGCTTTAAGGAATGTTTTGCGAAGGCTATTGCCCTGCTCGTCCCAGTAGCTCCATACCGAATCCTGCATATATCGGAAAGCATAGTATTTTTGACCACGATGCTCAAACCACGCGGCGTGTATGGTTCCAATGCCAATGGGGTCATCGCCAACGTATAGCTCATCGTATACCGCTTTAAACTTATCGCCTTGGTAAAGCCCAAAAAAATCGACAGCCCAAGCAAACACATCGGAAAGGTCCAGCGCAAGCACAGGGTTTATGTTATAACTTTTCATCGCTTCCCATAGGGAGGAGCTAATTTCGGCTTCGCTAATTCGTGTAACGGGAACAATGTCATGCTGGCCCAGGGTTACGCTCAGCTCATCGCCAAAATGGAATACAACATAATCTGTCTGGGTGTGTTCGTACACCAAGTATTCAAGCCTGTTGGTGGTATCGCGAGCTGTAAAAACTTTGTATTGGTTTCCGGCCCGCACCGAGCGGATGTTGAAAACATCCTTAGCCTTGCTGCCCAGCTGATTTATCAGCTGGTTGCTCACCCCGTGCGAGTGCAAAATGCTGCCCAGGGTCTGATTTCGCTTAACGGTATATGTTTCCACATTGAATGAGTCTATGGGGATGCCATATTCTAATGTTGGAAGATCAATCTCATCTGCATGAAGTTCGACTAGCTGCTCTTGCTGAAAAGCCTTTTCCGAGTCACGGGTAAGAAGTGCAACAAAAACAGCTGCAGCGATGATGCTAAGCGTGATGCTAACAAGGATAAGATTTCTTTTCATGATGAAGTTTGGTTGAAAACGGTTGTTTTGACAAATAAAGATATTTTGCAGGAAAACTCCTAGCCAGCCGGGTGCATTTTAGCTTTTTTTGAAGCCATTAAGCTGCTGCTTTGATATTGGTCGATGCTACGATCGGATTCGTTCAAACCCTTGGCCGTAAACCCCCATAACATTGGCCACCGACACGAAGGCATCATGGTCTACCTCCTTGATGATCTTGTAAATGCTGCTTACTTCGTGCTTTCGAACAAGGGTCACTACAATCTTTTGGCTCTCCTTGGTGTACCATCCTGTGCCATCGATAACGGTAACACCACGGTTTATTTGATTGGTTATACGGTCGGCAATCTCGCTATACTTTTGCGAGAAGATGAACATTTGCACCGACTGACGACTTCCCGACAGAACTGCATCAATTGCGTATGCCGTAATGGCCATAGCCACGTATCCGTATACAATGGTTTCGATGCGTTTTACTGGAACGAGCTCGGTGAGAACCAAAAATGATGATCCTATAATGAAAACATCGCACATTAGGATAACCCTACCCGGGCTTATGTTACGATACTTGTTGATAATCATAGCTATGATATCGGTACCCCCTGTGCTTCCGCCTTGGGTAAATATAACCCCAAGGCCAACCCCCGATAGTATGCCCCCAATTATTGCCGACAGGAACTTATCCTCCACCACAGGCAAATGAATTACCGATTGAAGCACCGAGAGCAGTATCGATCCTGCTACTACCCCAAAAACAGTTTTAACCCCGAAATTTGCACCAAGCACCTTAATGGCTAAAAAAATTAGCCCAATGTTTATTAAGAAGTAGGTGTAACCAACTGGGAAGCCTGTTGCATAGTATATTAGAGCGCCAATGCCCGATACTCCTCCTCCTGTAATTTTGTGGGGGAGAAGGAATGCTGTCCAGGAAAGGGAGTAGAGAAACAGACCGAAAACAATAATTGTATAAACTCGGGCTGCCTTAAAAATAGGTGTAAGCTTCATCATATACTTCTGCTGTAAATTTTTCGCAAAGGTAGCTAAGCCTCAGCAAAAAGAAATACCACGCTTAAAAGTAAATACCCCCATTTGATGTGGGGCTACTTAATTATAAAGGTAAGCTGGGTTTACACCCTAATGTCGGATCTGCTCAAACCCCTTTCCGTAAACCCCCATTACGTTGGCAACCGATATAAATGCCTTGCTATCTATTTCCTTTATCGTGCGGAAAAGGTCGCTGGCTTCGTGCTTGCGCACTAGGGTGATAATAACTTTTTGTGGCTCCTTGGTGTACCAACCCATCCCATCAATTACCGTGGCACCACGCCCCATCCCAACGGATATTCTGTCGGCAATTTCGGTGTAATTCTTTGAGAAGATGAGCACCTGCACCGATTGCCTATTGCCCGACAGCAGCGCATCTATTGCATAGGCTTGGAGGGCCATGGCCACGTAGCCATACACAATGGTTTCAATTCGTTTGACCGGCTCCAGCTCGGTAAGAACGAGGAATGATGAGCCAATTATAAACACATCGCAAAGTAGTATTACCCTACCGGGGCTAATGTTGCGGTACTTATTTACAATCATGGCTATAATATCGGTACCCCCAGTGCTTCCTCCCTGCGTGAAAATAATTCCAAGCCCCACGCCTCCTAAACCGCCCCCAATTATGGTGGACAAAAACTTATCCTCTACCACTGGGGCCTGAATTACCGATTGGAGTACCGATAGGAGCAGAGCCGCTATAGAAACCCCAAAAAGGGTTTTTACGCCAAAGCTTGCGCCTAGCACCTTAATGGCCACTAGGAGCAGCCCAAGGTTAACAATAAAAAAGGTATATCCAACTGGGAATCCTGTAGCGTAGTATACTAGCGCCCCAATGCCAGAAACGCCACTACCGGTAATACGGTGAGGGATTAGAAAGGCTGTCCAAGCCAATGCAAAAATTGCTAGCCCAATGGTGATTATGGAGTAGCTACGGGCATTGTTAAGTATCTTTTTGATTGTCATAGTAGTTAGTAATTGGTTGCTGCAAATTTACGGCAACCGATTAGGCTATACTATGACTTTTTGCAGATGTTTTGGGATGATAATTCATTGCTTTACAAAAACCCCAGCTCCAGCATGGCCTCCTCGCTCATCATGCTTTTGTCCCAGGGGGGGTCGAAGGTGAGGTTGAGCACCACTTCGGTAACACCATCAACCTCGGCTACTCGGTCGTTTACCTCTTGCAGCAGCTGGTCGGCCATGGGGCAGTTGGGAGCGGTTAGGGTCATCTTCACGTTGGTTTTGCCGCTATCCTCAACATCAACCTCATATATTAAACCCAGATCGTAAATGTTAACGGGGATTTCGGGGTCGAAAATATCTTTAAGCACCTTAAGGATGTTGGCTTCAACGGTTAGTATGTCGAGTGGTTGTGACATGGCATAAAGGTTATGTGGTGATATAAAGTAACAGGTTAGGCGTAATAATGTTTGTTAGCCATTAAGCTTAGCTTGATAAGCTAGTGCGTAAAGCTTCATCTGTTTAATCATGGCAACCAGTCCGTTCGATCGTGTGGGCGAGAGGTTTTCCTTTAGCCCAATCTTGTCAATGAAGTATAGGTCGGCATCAATCACCTCCTTTGGGGTGCGGTTGTTAAGCACTCGAATTAGCAGGGCAACAATACCTTTGGTAATGATGGCGTCGCTATCGGCTACAAATTTTAACTTTCCATCTGTTAGCTCGGCATCGATCCACACCTTGCTCTGGCACCCTTTAATCAGGTGCTGCTCCGTGCGCTTCTTCTCGTCAATTGGGGATAAATCGTTCCCAAGGTCTATGAGTTGCTGGTACCGGTCCATCCAGTCGTCGAACATGGTGAACTCTTCAATTATCTGATCCTGAATATCATTTATTGACATCGCATTCTATTTTATGCTGCAAATTTAACAATTACATACGAGAATAGGGAGTAGTCTGTCACTTGATTATCATTATAAGAAATTTTTGTCGGAGACTCTTAAACTAAAACTAAGACATCTCCTACACCTCTGGATCTTGGCTCACAATATACAGCGTAGCAATAACCTTTTCTCAGGTGCTACTGTAGCAGTTGTTAGTAAATTGTGAGCAAAGCAACGAAACAAAAGTTTTAAGCTGTCTGAACTTTAACCCAAATTGCTATCTTTGCCTAATTAAAGCGTTGGCTAGTATTGATTTTAATTTTGGTGGTTTTTTAAAAACATTCGATATATGATTGACGGAAAGGTAGTTGTGGGTATTACCCAGGGCGATATAAATGGAATTGGTTACGAGGTTATTATAAAAACGCTATCGGATAACAGGGTAAACGATTTCTGTGTGCCAGTGGTGTACGGCTCGCCCAAGGTGGCGGCATACCACCGAAAGGCCATAAATATGGAGAACTTTAACTTCAACCAAATTAAGGATATTTCGGAGGTAAACTCAAGGAAGCCGAATATAATTAACTGTATGGACGACAATGTGCGGGTAGAGCTGGGCAAAACAACCGAGATTGCAGGCGAGGGCTCAGTGCGCTCAATTGAGGCAGCCATTGCCGATCTGAAGGCAGGAAAAATAGATGTGCTTTTAACCTCACCCATCAATAAGCAGAATGTACAGTCGTCAACTTTTAGTTTTCCAGGGCACACCGAATACCTAGCCAGCACTTTCGATACCCAGGAGGTGCTCATGCTGTTGGTTAGCGACATCATGAGGGTTGGAGTGGTTACAGGGCACATTCCGCTATCAGAAGTTCCGAAAAGCATTAGCCAGGAGCTAATTGTAAAAAAGCTAAGGCTGCTCAACAATTCGCTGGTGAAGGACTTTGGTATACGTAAACCCCGCATTGCCGTGCTGGGATTAAACCCTCATGCTGGTGATGCTGGTGTGTTGGGCACCGAGGAGCTTGAGGTGATTATACCGGCGATAAAACAGGCAAACGAGGAGGGGATTGTTGCCGTTGGGCCCTACCCAGCCGATGGGTTTTTTGGGGCAGATAATTTTTCTAAGTTCGATGCAATCCTGGCAATGTACCATGATCAAGGGTTAATCCCTTTCAAATCACTTGCCTTCGATACCGGGGTGAACTATACCGCTGGGCTTCCAGTTGTGCGAACATCGCCAGCACACGGCACTGCATTCGAAATTGCTGGGCAAGGTAAAGCCTCGGAGAACTCTTTCCGCAACGCCCTTTTCCTTGCAATCGATATCCATAAAAACCGGAGGGAGTACGAAGAGCTCACCAAGAATCCTCTTCCTGCTTCAAAGTCCGAATAGAACCCCAATGGATTATGTACGATTTTATCAAAGGATATCTTGCTGAGCTTAACCCAGCCTATGCCGTGGTCGAAGCCGGTGGTATTGGTTATGTTGTTAACGTATCGCTTAATACCTACGCTGCACTCGAGGGCAAAGAGCAGGTGATGCTTTATCTGCACCAGGTGGTGAGAGAAGACGCCCACCTCTTGTATGGTTTTATCAGCACATCCGAAAGGGAACTGTTTAGGCACTTAATCTCCGTGTCGGGGGTTGGAGCCAATACGGCCAGGGTTATTTTGTCATCCCTTTCGGCCGATGAAATTGCGCAGGCCATCATGCAGGGTGATGTAAATACGCTCAAACGGATAAAGGGTATTGGGCTAAAAACAGCCCAACGTATTGTGGTCGACCTAAAGGATAAGTTAGGTAAATCGGCACTCGAGCAAGATATTTTTGCTTCTTCAAACAATACAGCTAAGCAAGAAGCGTTATCAGCATTAGTAATGCTAGGGTTCACCAAAAGCGTAGCCGAGAAAACTATAGATCAACTTTTTAAGCAGAATCCGACCCATACTGTTGAGAGCCTAATCAAAGACGCGCTAAAGGGATTATAAAAAATATAACTTCTATTTACTTTGAAGTACATTGGACCACAAGTGATCTGGAGGGTACTGGCAATTACCCTGTTTTTACTTATCGGACAAGATTATCTGCTCACGCAAAACAGAGCTTGGGGTGCAAATAATATTGTTGGTGAGCTCAATTACGCTACAGCGCTTGCCCCCAACCCCGACACAACCACTCTTCGGTTTCCAATCCCTCGCGATCAGGATCCACAGTCGGTATCCTCACCTCTTTTCATGTCCGACCCTCAGAACATAAAGGTTGAGGTGGAGTACAATGCCCAAACAAAGCTGTACACCGTATACTATAAGGTTGGCGACGTAAACGTTAGGCCGCCAAGGGTGATGAGCGAGGAGGAGTACCGCAGCTTTCAGTTTGAGCAATCGATGCGTAGCTACTGGCAGCAGCGGAGGCAAGGCGAAACCGTTGGCCGAGGAGCTGGAATCCTGCCCAGGCTGGAGGTGGGTGGCGAAACCTTCGATAGGATTTTTGGTAGCAACGTCATTGAGATTATCCCACAGGGAACCGCCGAGCTGCTATTCGGTGTTACCAGCACCCGCACCGATAACCCCACCATCGCCGAGAACTATCGCCAGAACTTCACCTTCGATTTCCAATCGAAAATTCAGATGAATGTTAACGGTACCGTGGGCGAAAAGCTGCGCATGGAGGTGAACTACAATACCGAGGCCACATTCGACTTTGAGAACAACGTTAAGCTTGAGTATACTGGTTTTGAGGACGAGATAATTCAGAAGATTGAGGCGGGTAATGTGTCGCTACCTCTCCCTGGCACCCTCATCACGGGAAGTTCAAGCCTATTTGGTCTTAAAACCCAGCTAAAATTTGGGAGGCTTACGGTAACAAGTATTTTCTCGAAGCAGAATAGCGAAACCCAAGTACTCGAGGTTCGTGGCGGAGCACAGGCCAAGGAGTTCGAAATACAGGCCGATGAGTACGAGGCCAATAAGCACTTCTTCCTGTCGCACTACTTCCGCGACACATACAACCGGTCGCTGCAAAATCTCCCCATAGTTAATAGTGGTATTAATATCACCCGTATTGAGGTGTGGGTAACAAATAAGCGGGGCAACTTCGATAACTCTCGCGATGTGGTGGCTTTCCATGACCTGGGCGAGAACTACCAGAATATGCACGCCAAGCAAGCCTTTATGGTTAATGGTGTGGGACATCCACGTAACGACATCAACAGCCTTTACACCGATATGAAAACCACCTATGTTGGCATTCGAAACATTGCAGATGTAAATGCTGTGCTATCGCAAATTTCAAACTTCAATGGTGGTGTCGATTACGAGAAGATTGAGAATGCCCGAAAGCTAAATGCTTCGGAATTTACTGTGAATAACCAGCTTGGTTACATCTCGGTGAACACCTCGCTAAATGCCGATGAGATACTGGCCGTTGCTTACGAGTACACGTTGGGCGGAAGAACCTATCAGGTAGGTGAGTTCTCAACCGATGGCATAACGGCACCTGATGCCCTAATTCTTAAGCTGCTTAAGGGCACAAACCTATCGCCAAGGCTCCCCACCTGGAACCTCATGATGAAGAATATTTACACCATTGGGGCTTTCCAAATCGACCGAAAGGAGTTTAACCTAAATATCTTGTACCAAAACGATTTGACGGGTACAGCCGTAAACTACCTTCCCGATGGTAACTCGGCCAATATTCCGTTGCTATCGGTGTTGAACCTCGATAACCTCAACAGCAACCTCGATCCGGGCGCCGATGGAGTCTTCGACTTTATTGAGGGGGTCACCATAAATTCTGGCAATGGCCGTATTATATTCCCTGTGCTTGAGCCCTTTGGGCGCGATTTGGCACGAAAAATTGGCGACCCCGACCTGATTGAACAGTACGTTTATCAAGAGCTGTACGACTCTACCCTTACAAAGGCAAGGCAGGTTGCCGAAAAGAATAAGTTCCGCCTTAGCGGAACATACCAATCATCATCCAGCTCCGAAATCCCGCTAAATGCTATGAACGTGCCGCGCGGATCGGTGGTGGTTACAGCAGGAGGGATGAAGCTAACCGAGGGTACCGACTTTACCGTTGATTACATCATGGGAACCGTGAAAATTATTAACCCAGGCCTTTTGGAGTCGGGCACCCCCATTCAAATATCGCTGGAAAGTCAGGATATGTTCAGCTTCCAGACCAAGACCCTGGTGGGGTCACATTTCGATTACAGATTCTCCGACAAGTTTAACATTGGGGCCACAGTGCTTAACCTAACCGAGAGGCCATTCACCCAAAAGGTAAGCTATGGTAACGAGGCCATTAGCAACACCATCTGGGGCTTGAATACCTCATACCAAACCGAATCGGGTTTCCTGACCAAGGCGGTCGACTTCCTGCCCTTTATCGAGACCAAGGAGAAATCTACCATTACCTTCGATGCGGAATTCGCCCACTTTATACCCGGGCACTCAAGGGCCATTGGCAAGGGGGGTACCGTATATGTTGATGATTTTGAGGGAACCAAAACATCCATCGATCTCCGGTCATGGTATTCATGGTCGCTGGCAAGTACACCCCAACATCAACCCGATCTTTTTCCCGAGGGTAACCTAGTAAACGATTTGCAGAATGGTTTCAATAGGGCCATGCTGTCATGGTTCACCATCGATCCACTATTCCTGCGCAATAACTCACTCACTCCTGGTCATATTCGTCGCGATCCGAATACCCAAAGCAATCACTTTGTAAGGGAGATTTTTGAGAAGGAGATCTTTCCAAACCGACAAACCCCTACTGGTATTGCCACAAATATCCCCGTGCTTAACCTAGCATACTACCCCAACGAGCGTGGTCCATACAACTACAACACCAATGGGTTCGACGAGGATGGTTTCTTCACAAACCCACAGGATAAGTGGGCGGGCATTATGCGGTCGCTACCATCACCCGACTTTGAAACATCAAACATCGAGTACGTTGAGTTCTGGCTAATGGATCCCTTTGTTTACGACTCGTTGCACCATGGGGGCGATTTATATATCAACCTGGGCGAAATTTCGGAGGATGTGCTGCGCGACGGTAGGCGTGCTTTCGAGAACGGATTGCCTAACTCCGCTGTGGTTACCAATGTCGATACTACAGCCTGGGGTCGTGTTCCTACAGTGCAATCGCTTGTTAGCGCCTTCGACACCGACCCCAATGCCCGAAGATTTCAGGATGTGGGCCTCGATGGGCTAGGCGACGATGATGAGGCTCTGTTCTTTAACGATTATCTTGAGCAGCTAAGGGCCCAGTATGGCGAGAACTCCAAGATATACCAGGATGCGCTGAACGACCCCTCAAACGATAACTTTAGGTACTACCGATCTAGCATCTACGATGCTGCCGAAACGGGAATCCTTGATAGGTACAAGCGCATTAATAACCCCGAGGGGAACTCCCCTGCCTCGGGGCAACCCACCCCCGATGGAGTAGTTGAGGACTACCCCACGGCTGGCCAAATTCAGCCCAACGGCGAGGATATTAATAACGACTATACCCTAAATGAAAACGAAACCTACTATCAGTATCGAATTTCGTTAAGGCCACAAGACCTTGAGGTTGGCTACAACTTTATAACCGATAAGGTAACGTACAACGCTCGCCTCGAGAATGGAGAGCGGTCAGAGGTAAGCTGGTATCAGTTTAAAGTGCCCATCGATGAGTACGAAAAAGTGGTTGGTAATATCCAAGACTTTAAATCCATTCGCTTCATGCGTATGTTCATGAAGGGCTTTAGAGATACCACCATACTGCGTTTTGCAACCCTTGAGCTGGTTAGAGGTGAATGGCGACGCTACAATAGGGCTCTTATTCAGGGGCAGGAAGGGATGCCCGAGAACGATTTGCCAACAGGCGCTTTCGAAGTATCTGCCGTAAACATTGAGGAGAACTACACAAGGGTTCCTGTGAACTACGTGCTTCCTCCTGGAGTTGATAGGGTGATTGATCCGACCCAACCCCAGATGACAGAGCTAAACGAGCAGGCCATGGAGCTTAAGGTGGTTAATTTGGCCGATGGTGATGCGCGTGCGGTGTTCCGAAATGTAAATCTCGACATAAGGCAGTATCGGCGCATGATGATGGATATCCATGCCGAAGCAATTCCTGAGTATCCGCTCAGGGACGAGGAGCTGAATCTATTTGTTAGGCTGGGCACCGATTACAACAACAACTACTACGAGTACGAAATTCCGCTTGTGCTTACACCGCCTGGTAGGTATAACAACAATAGCGAGACCGACAGGGAAAGGGTTTGGCCACGTGAAAACCTTTTAGACATTGACCTTGAGCTCTTCCAAACCGTTAAGATGCTTCGTAACGATGAGATGCGGAAGGAGGGCTCAATGATTAGCTACACCACTGTTTATGGTATATCCGATGGTGACAGGAAGGTTAAAGTGGCAGGGAACCCCAGCCTAAGCAATGTTAGGGTAATAATGATTGGGGTACGTAACCCTGAGCGGGCTAGAAATCCCAATGATGATGGCTATCCCAAGTCGGGTATAGTGTGGGTAAACGAGATGCGCTTAACACAAGCCGAAAGTAAGGGCGGATGGGCAGCCAACGCTAGAGTATCGGCCAAGTTGGCCGACTTGGCCATGGTAACCCTGGCCGGTACTACCATAAAACCCGGGTTTGGATCGATTGAGAAGAAGGTGAACGACCGCAGTATGCACGATTTTTACCAGTACGACCTTAGCACCACCATCCAGATGGGACGCTTTTTCCCCAAGGAATCAGGCGTAAACATCCCTCTATTCATTGGCTATTCCGAGTCGTTTGCAAATCCAGAGTACAACCCCCTAGATCCCGATGTGCCCCTTAAAATTGCATTGGAAAACGCCACCAACCCTGCCGAGAGGGACTCAATTAAGCGTATTTCGCAGGACTACACCCGGCGCAAAAGTGTTAACCTTACCAATGTGAGGATCAACAAGGCTGATGGCCCTCCTAAGGTATACAGCATATCAAACTTTGCACTAAGCTATGCCTACAACGAGCAGCTTACCCGAAATATTAATACCGAGGAGCGTGTACAAAGGAATGTGAGAGGAGGACTGACCTACACATACAACACACGCCCCAAAAATATTGTGCCGCTGCGAAATGTGAAGTGGCTATCGAGCCCCTACCTCAGAATAATTAGGGATTTCAACTTTAACTATATGCCCAATCAGTTCTCGTTCCGTACCGAGCTTAACCGGACATATTTTGAGCAGCAGCTTCGCAACATAAATGCCCCCGAGATACGGTTGGTGCCAACCTATTCAAAAGATTTTCATTGGAATAGGGTGTACTCGTTGAACTGGGATATTTCGCAAGCAATTAAGTTCGATTTTAATGCCAACAACCAGGCTCGAATTGACGAACCCATGGGTATGGTTAATCGAGAGCGCGATCCAATGGGCTATGAGCATTGGCAAGATTCGGTTTGGACCAACCTGAAGAACTTTGGCCGCAATACAAACTACAACCATCAGTTCAACCTGAGCTACAATATCCCCATAAACAAGATACCGCTGTTTAGCTGGATAACCGCATCAACCCGATACACAGGAAGCTACAACTGGCAGGCTGGTCCGATATTGCCAGATACAAGCCGTTTCGATCCAGGAAACACCATTCAAAACGCTAGTACCATCCAGCTTAACAGCCAGCTAAACTTCACCAATCTATACAATAAGAGCACTTGGCTGCGAGGGATAAATCAGAAGTTCGATCAGCGGGCAAGGGGTGTACAGCAGCAACAAACCTTTAAAACGGTAACCCATGAGCAAGCTGGGGTTCGGTTGCGGGGTGGGTACTTCCGATCCATCGACCACAACCTGAAAACCGAGGATGTGCAGGTAAAGGTGTTCGACGAGGAGGGCAAGGAAGTTCCTTTTGAGCTCAACATTCGATCGGATAGGCGAATATCAATTAAGGCCGAGGAGGATATACGAAATGTTAGGGTTGTGGTTGAGGGGCGAGTTCCTGAGCGCGAAAACATACCCCTGCTTCTCTTCCAAGGGACGGTTCGCATGCTGATGGGAATAAAGAATATTTCGGGGGCATACGCGGTAACAACGGGGACCATGCTGCCGGGCTACAAGCCGTCAACTCGGTACCTGGGGATGCAGGATGTAAATGGTGTTTTTGCTCCCGGCTTTGGCTTTGTTGCTGGATGGCAAGATCCCGACTTCGCTTGGGAGGCTGTTCGCAACAACTGGCTGAGCACCGATACCACGCTGAACTCGCCGTATGTGATGAGTCGAAACCAGAACCTTACCCTAAGGAGTACCATTGAGCCACTGCCCAACCTTCGCATCGAAATTTCGGGGATGCGTAGCATGGCCTCCAATAGAAACGAGTACTACATCGCCAGCTCCACTGGTCAGTTCAATGCCTATAGCCCTATGAACACAGGGAACTTTAGTATTAGCGTTATCACCTTGCGATCGGCTTTCGAGAAGCTGAGTGAGGATAATAATTACCTAAGCCCAACCTTTTCGGAGTTCCGCGACAGAAGGCTAGGGATAGCACACCGCTTGGCCAGCCAAAGGGCCGAGGGTGGAATATACAATCCAAATCCTGATAACCTAAGCGAGCAGGAGTTCCTGAGCACATTCCCCGATGGGTATGGCCCTTTGAGCCAGGAAGTACTTATGTATTCGTTCATATCGGCATATACAGGAACACCTGTGGGCGCATCAAGCCTAACTACATTCCCGCTGTTCCCCATGCCCAACTGGCAAATTACCTACGATGGATTATCAAAAATTAAACCCTTTAACAAGTACCTCCGAACCTTTACCCTAAGGCACAGCTACCGTTCAACCTTCACCATTGGTTCATACGCATCGTACCTTAGCTACGAACCCGGACAGGATGGCTACAGCTACATTAGGGATGAGGTGAGCAACAACTTTATTCCCGAGTACGAGATTGCAAACATCTCCATAAACGAGCAGTTTAATCCGCTCTTAAGCATCGATGCCACATGGTTAAGCAGCCTAACCAACAGGCTAGAGGTGCGAAATACCCGCTCGCTCGCCATGAGCTTTGCCAACAACCAGCTAAGCGAGATAAACAGCTGGGAGCTAATTGTGGGAAGCGGTTATCGATTCGAGAATCTGCCATTGGTTTTGGGTACAGCTACCGGTGAGCAAAGAACTCTAAAAAGCGATTTGAGGTTAAATGTCGATTTTAGCATCAGAAACAACGAAACCGTTCTCCGTAAGCTGGTTGAGGGTACCAATAGCCCATCGGCAGGGCAAAACATACTAACCATCAAATCGTCTGCCGAGTATGTGGTAAGCCAGCAGGTTACCATAAGGGCGTTTTTCGATAGGGTGGTGAACAAACCGGTGGTAGCCCTCTCGTATCCCACCGCCAATACAAGCTTTGGGTTTAGCGTAAGGTTTACAATGACCCAGTAGGAGACTAAGTAAGCTGTAAAACAGCATTTTTATGATTCTATAAACCTTTGCTTTTATCAAAAAAGCATGTACTTTTGAGTCGCACTTTGAAACCTATTTTTCAAAAAAATTAAATACTTGATACTATGAACATTCCTGCAGAACTAAAGTACACAAAAGATCACGAGTGGATAAAAATTGAAGGTAGCGAAGCTGTTATCGGAATCACTGATTTTGCACAGAGCCAGCTGGGTGATGTTGTATTTATTGAGATTGAAACCGAAGGCGAAGAGCTCGATCGCGAGGAGGTATTTGGAACTATCGAAGCCGTTAAAACCGTTTCGGATATGTTTATGCCCGTTGCCGGTAAGGTTATTGCCGTTAACGAGAAGCTAGCCGATACCCCAGAGGTTGTTAACAAGAATCCCTATGGTGACGGTTGGATGATTCGCATTGAGATTTCTGACGCATCTCAGCTTGACGAGTTGCTAACTGCAGAGCAATACAAAGAGATTGCCAACGCATAGCAAGTAGCAAAATCGAAATACAAAAAAAACGGACAGATTTCTCTGCCCGTTTTTTTTGTTGCTGTAGTAGTTCTCTCGTGGTTAATCCTCTTCTGGTTTAGCCATGGCGTTCCACCCCTGGGCCCTAATGCTCACCTCCTCGCCGTGAGGCGTAACAAGCATGGCGCCAGCATTCTCATTCACTATATGGCCAATTATTGATATCCCATTCATCTCGCTTAGGGCATCGTGCATAGCGATTGGTGCAGTGAATAGCAACTCGTAATCCTCGCCACCATTGAGCGCTGCCACCACCGGGTCAATGCTCATTTCGGCAGCCATCTTATGGGTAACCTGGTCGATGGGTATCTTATCGATATATACCCTACAACCCACCTTTGAGTTTTTGCAGATATGCAGCAGCTCGCTCGACAGTCCATCGGAAATATCAATCATCGAAGTGGGCACAAGGTTTGCTTCTTCCAGCATATCAATCAATGGCTTGCGGGGTTCGGGTTTCAGGAATCGCTCTAGGATGTAGTCGTACCCCTCAAATTTTGGCTTCATACCGGTATTCCCTTCCAGCACCCTTTTCTCGCGTTCAAGTAGCTGCAACCCCATGTAGGCCGAGCCCAAATCGCCCGTAACGCAAATCAGATCGTTCTCCTTAGCCCCACTGCGGTAGCAAATTTTTTCTTTCGATACCTCACCAATTGCGGTAATGCTAATAACCATTCCCGTAAGCGATGAGGAGGTGTCGCCACCAACCAAATCTACCCCAAAGCGCTCGCAGGCCAGGTGTATTCCGCTGTACAGCTCCTCCACATTCTCCAAGCTAAAACGTTTCGACAGCCCAATGGAAACAGTAATCTGCTTTGGCTGTGCATTCATGGCGTACACATCGCTCAGGTTAACCACCACGGCTTTATACCCAAGGTGCTTTAGCGGGTGGTAGGTTAGGTCGAAATGGATTCCCTCGAGCAGCAGATCGGTGGTTACAACTATTTGTTTATCCTTGGCATCAATCACTGCAGCATCGTCGCCAACGCCCTTTGTTGTGCTCTCGTTTTTAATCTTGATACCTTGGGTTAGCCTATCAATCAGCTGAAACTCGCCCAGCTCATACAGCTCGGTTCGCTTAGTGTTTTCGCTCATCCTTTGCTATTTTAATTTCGAGCCACAAAGATAGGCCATGTTTTTGGATGCAGAAATAATTGAGTACATATACTCATTATCTCCAGGCGAAGCCAATTGCCATCTGCTCGCAAGCGTTTTAATTTAAATAGGCTTGCACTTTGGTGTCGAAACAAATATGTTCCTTACTTTTGCACCATAGGCTAAACCACATCACTATAGCAACATAAATTGAAAAATATGGACGAGTTCAAGTACATACTAAAGCCCGAGGACATAAAGCCCCTAATTGAACAGAAGGGCTACTGTTACGCCTCCGATATGATTACCGTTGATGGGCACAAGGTGGGCTATATGCACCGCGAGGCGCGCGAGGATGAGGACGATAGCGGCTGGCGTTTCTACTCAGGGCTAGAAACCGATGAGTATGTTGAGGTCGAGCACCACTTCATGATGTTCGACCTTAACTACATCGCCAATATCGACCCCGCAATTATTCCATACCTAAAGATGCGAACGGGTGCAGAGCTCGAGCGCGATGATGATGCCGATACCTTTAGCCAGGTAGAGGAGGGGTGGTAATAATTTCAATTTACTCACGGGGTGACTATCTGCATAGCAAGGAGTCACCCCGTGAGCATTTTTCACAATTCTCTATAGCTTTGTACATTCTAGCCCTGCTGCAAAGCATTGGTAGTAAGACCAAAAACCTATTTGCATATCATTACAAATATTTCTACCTTTGTGCGCTCAAAGAAAAACCAGTAAATGGTACTTTCTTTTTGAAAATCAGTAGAATAAAACAAAATAAATCTTCTTTCAAAAGATTATTCGCATGAACGTAACCCACGCAAATTCCGATGCGCTAAACGCAGTGCTAACCGTAACGGTAGAGCATAAGGATTATGAAGAGAATGTAAAGAAAAGCCTTAAGGATGTTCGCAAGAAAGCCGTAATCAAAGGTTTTAGACCCGGTATGGCCCCTGCTTCGCTTATCAACAAGATGTATGGCAAGTCGGCCATGGTTGATGAGGTGAACAAGCTGGTATCCGAGAGCATCTCGAGCTACATCACCGAGCAGAAGCTCAACTTACTTGGCGAGCCTCTTCCATCGGAGGAGCAGCAACCCATCGATTGGGACACTCAGAAGGACTTTGAGTTCAAATTCGACCTAGCTTTTGCTCCAGAGTTCGAAATAAATCTATCGAAGCGCGATAAGGCTCCCTACTACAGCATCAAGGTTGACGAGGAGATGCGTCAGGGCTACATCGAGAATATCTCGGGGCGTTACGGTAGCTACGTAGACGCTGATCAGGCCGATGCCGACAGCTTGCTTAAGGCTACCCTTACCGAGCTCAACGCCGATGAGTCGCCAAAAGAGGATGGCATTACCGTAGAGGAGGGAATGATTTCCGTGATGCTAGTTGCCGATGAGGACGAGAAGGCCAAGTTTACAGGTGCCAAGGCTGGCGATGTGATGGTGGTTGATGTAACCAAGGCATTCCCCAACGAGATCGACAGGGCTGCATTGCTAAAGATTGATAGGGCAGAATTAGGTGACGTTGAGCCATTATTCCAAGCTACAATCACATCGGTGCAGAAGTACCAAAAAGCCGAGGTGAACCAGGAGCTGTACGACAAGCTCTTCGGCGAGGGTGTTGTTAACTCCGAGGAGGAGTTCCACCAAAAGCTCGACGAGAGCATTAAGCATAACCTTAAAGGCGATACCGAGCGCAAGTTCTATACCGATGTTCGCGACAAGCTAATCGATAAGTTCAAGATTGAATTACCAAAAGAGTTTCTTGTACGATGGCTAGTGGCCATCAACGAGGGCAAATTCACTCAGGAGCAGGTTGAAAAGGACTACCCACACTTCGAGAACGACCTAAAATGGCAGCTAATCCGCGATAAAATTGCCACCGAGCAGGAGTTCAAGGTTGAGAAGGAGGAGCTTACAAGTATGGCCAAAGGCTACATCATGAATCAGATGATGCAGTACGGTATGGGGCAACTACCCGACGAGTTTATCGAGAAGTACGCCAACGAGCTAATTGAAAAGCCCGAGGAGCGCCGTAAGATGGCCGAGCAGGTTATTGAGGGCAAGGTGATCGATTGGCTCAAAGAAACCATTAAGCTCGATGAGAAGGAAGTTAGTTTCGATGAGTTTAAAAAGATGATGGAAAGCAAAAAGTAAGATATTAGGCGGGAGTTTTGCTCCCGCTTTTTTTTTCATATAGCAAACCTTTGCCTCAAATTGCTGTTACTCTTATTCGGTTTAAAAAAAGATTAATATCTTTATCGTTAAATTAACAAGAGTAGGAATTGTAAATCGATATCAACTATGATTAGAAAACCCAGCGAGTTTCAAAAATACGCTACCAAGCACAAGGGCATTAGCAGCCTTAGTATGCATCGTTACCAGTCGCTGCACAGCAGCTACATTAACCCAACCATTATCGAGGAGCGGCAGCTAAACATTGCGCAGATGGACGTGTTCTCTCGCCTTATGATGGATCGTATCATTTTTCTTGGAGTACCCATCACCGACGATGTGGCCAACATCATTCAGGCGCAGCTGCTGTTCTTGGAGTCCAACGACCCCACCAAGGATATTCAGATTTACCTTAACTCACCCGGTGGCTCGGTGTATGCCGGATTAGGTATTTACGATACCATGCAGTACATCAGCTCCGATGTGGCTACCATTTGCACTGGCATAGCCGCATCCATGGGGGCCGTGCTGCTTTGCGCCGGAACCAGCGGCAAGCGCTCTGCGCTACCACACTCAAGGGTCATGATTCACCAACCCATGGGCGGCGCCGAGGGGCAAGCTTCGGACATTGAGATTACCACTCGCCAAATTCTTTCCCTCCGCAAGGAGCTGTACGATATCATTGCGCAGCACTCCGGCAAACCATTCGAAAAGGTTGAGAAGGACTCCGACCGCGACTACTGGATGACCGCCACCGAGGCCAAGGAGTACGGTATGATTGACCAAGTGCTTAAGAAAAACGAGTAAGCATAATTTTAGCCTAATATTACAACGGGGTGCTCATTGAGTACCCCGTTTTTTGTTGGGCACCTAGTCAGGGTTTGACTCCAAGTCAAGCCCTGAATAACTAAATTATCCTGCCCCGCTAATGCGAGATTTTGTGTTATCCTCGTTCGTCCGAGGCTGATTGATTGAAACAACGTTCGGCTCAGGTTTACCTACCAAAGGTATGTTATACCTGAGTCGGTCTATTACTGCGGGGCTGCAGCTGCGTTACTGGCACAACAAATTATTTTTGTAGTTTTGGGTCTGGGATATCGAATTAAAAAAAGCATGTCAAAAGGCTACAGAATACACGAGAAGTTACAGCATCAAGGACGAACGTAATAGAGGTTAACCTTAGGTGGAAGACGTACTTTTAGCTGTTTTCTTGGCAAAGCCTACCCGAGTCAGGTAAACCAAAAGAGATAGAAACGACTTAGGCATAACTTGTCCCAGCCTGTCCCGACACTTGTAGTCGGGAATGTACTTTATTGGGAGCCTAAGCCGAACAGGGTGGGCGGGGAAGACTTGAAGTCAAGCCCTAATAGAAGCTTAAGCACTACTTAATGGTAATAGTTCGGGTTTTCCAATCGATGCTATACTCAAGCAGGTTCTGCGAGCAAACCCTTTTGAGGGCAGTATCAAGGTTTTTGCTGGTGAAATATCCGCTAAAGTAATGCATGTCTAACGCAATACCATCCCTTTGGATATCCACATCGTACTGCCTCTCAATTTCATCAAGCACGTTGGCAAGGGGCTCGTGGGTATAGTAGAATTCGCCTCGGGCCCAGGCGTTAACCTCCGAGGTTATAATGGGTTTAACCTTATGGGTGCGATGCTCTGCGTAGTATATCAGCCCCTCGCTTGGCCTAAGCCGAAAGGTACCCTTTTCAGGTATCTCCACTTGGGTATCGCCGCCAATGCAATGGATCTGTATCGTTTGGTTACGGTTTGCAATGTTTACTGCGCCATAGGTGGGTTTGGTGATAACATCACCCGTTTTAATGGTAAGCGAATTTATTTCGGGAATTAAATCGATATAGGCTTCACCTGTTAGCGTAATTACCTTTGATTGTTTCCATCCAAACCTTCGGTAATGTACGCTGCTCTCGGCGTTTAGGGTAACAAAGGTGGAATCGGGTAGCAGGAAGTAGGCAATTTTTCCCCTTGGGGTTTTATGCGTTACCGTGGCAAAGCGCCACTCCGATGCAATTGATAGGATTACAATAAGCGCAAGTGCTACACCTCCCCATCGCATCACCCCTTTGGTAATACTTGCAAATCGTTCCTCTTTCCTTATCGATTTCATCAGTGCCGTCCAGTCATCCTCTATGGAACCCTGTTGGCTAGTGGGTGTTAGATGGGCTAACAGGTCGAGGAATTGGGCAGTGGTTAGCGATGTGCTTATGGTGTCGGTCAGCAAACCCTCAATCTGTCTGGCTGCTTTATCCAGGGTTTCCAGTATGTCTTTGTTGCCAATGCTAAGCCGTTGCGATATCTCCTCAACCGTTAAGCCATCCAGCCTATTCATCAGCAAAACGGTGCGCGAGAATCGGGGAATCTTTTCGAGAATACCATTCGCAACTCTAACAAACTCATTGTTTAGGTGAGGGGTATTAGGGTTTGTATGCTCCTCATGAATTGCTAGCTTAAAATCGAATTTTGTTTCGGGTTTTACCCTGCTTTTCCGAATTAGCTTGGATGCTATTAGGTATGGTGCCGAAAAGATGTATTGTCCTTCAAAACGTTTCCTGTCGGCCCAAATTGTCTTGAAGGTTTCTAGGAGCAGCCTTGTTGATCTGTTTTGGTCGGCGGTTTTGTAGTAAATGTAGTTCCAAAGATGGTCGTAATGCACCTCGAACATGTACCTAAGCCATTGCTCGTAGTTCACCAATGTTTTATGTTGATATGTATCCATACATTTGCCTTGCAACTTGCTAATATACGATAAAATAAGCCTAGCGTTTTAAAAGTGCAATAGAATTTGGGTAACGGGTGATATACCCCTTAAGGGTTTGAACTATGCATATGATGAAATTAAACACACACTAAATCAGCAACATAAAAGCATTACCTTTATTTAGGACTATGCCTTTTCCTAAAGCATACTCATTTTTACTACTTTTGTAGATTGATTTTAAATTGAGCAACGAGCAGTAAGGATATGAAACAGGTAGAGCGTAAACCTTCATGGCTAAAGATAAAGCTGCCTACAGGTGAGGGTTACACAAGGGTTAGTCGGGTGGTTAAGGAGCACGGATTGCACACCATATGCTCCAGCGGTATGTGCCCCAACATTGGGGAGTGCTGGGGGAATGGCACGGCCACCTTCATGATTTTGGGCGAAATCTGCTCGCGCGCATGCCGGTTCTGCGCCACAGCATCGGGGAAACCTTTACCACCCAACGATGCTGAACCTGCTAAGGTGGCCGAGTCGGTCAAGCTTATGAGGCTACGTCATTGCGTAATCACCTCGGTTACCCGCGACGATCTGCCCGATGAGGGAGCTCAGCACTGGCACGATACCATCACTGAGGTGCGAAGGCAAAATCCGAACACAAAGGTTGAGGTGCTAATCCCCGACTTTAATGGCAATACCCAGCTGCTCGACGTAGTGCTAAAGGCAAACCCCGATATCGTGGCTCACAACCTTGAGACCGTGGAAAGGCTTACCCCATCGGTTCGATCGAGGGCTACCTACCAAAAAAGCCTGAGCGTTATTGCGCATATCGCAAAAAATGGCTACCTTGCCAAATCGGGCATAATGGTTGGCCTTGGCGAAACCCAGCAGGAGGTTGAAAAAGCGTTGAGCGATTTAGCAGCCGTGGGGTGCAGGGCGGTAACCATTGGTCAGTACTTGCAACCCCGAGGGAACAACTTGCCGGTTGTGGAGTACGTTACCCCCGAAGTTTTCGATATATTTAAGGCAAAGGCCAGAGAGTTGGGTTTTAAATTTGTTGAGAGTGGGCCTTTGGTTCGCTCCTCGTACCACGCCGAGGAATCAGCCAAGCAGGGCGAATAGCTTTGCTCCGCAACAATCAACCTAGATGAATAAAAAATATCAACATATAAATGCAAACCGTAAAATACCAAAACCTTGGCTTAGTTGACTATAAAAAGGCTTGGGATTATCAGGAGGAGCTGTTTGCCAACGTGCTTGAGCACCGCAAACAGACCGATAGGCGGCTATCGGGTTACCTCCTTTTATGTGAGCATCCTCACGTATACACATTAGGAAAAAGCGGACACGACAACAATTTGCTTATCAACGATCAGATGTTGAAGCAGATTGGCGCAACCTACTACCATATCAATCGTGGTGGCGATATCACCTACCACGGCCCTGGGCAAATTGTTGCCTACCCAATACTCGATCTCGAAGCGTTAAATATCAACCTTAAGCGCTACATCAGTATGCTTGAGGACGTGGTTATTAAAACGCTATCGCCCTTTGGCATTGAGGCCTCGCGCCTCGATGGTGCAACCGGCGTGTGGCTCGATGTGGGGCAAAAGGGCAAGGAGCGTAAGATTTGCGCAATAGGTGTACGCGCCAGCCGTTTTGTTACCATGCATGGGCTGGCGTTTAATGTCAACACCAATCTCGACTACTTTGGCTACATCAATCCCTGCGGATTTGTGGACAAAGGGGTAACATCCATGCAGAAGGAGCTAGGCCGTGAGGTAGATTTTGATGCCGTGCAGAGGGTGATGTTGGAGAAATTTGGTGAGGTGTTTGGCATATCTGTTTTTGATGAAAAAGCGATGGAACTATAAAGAGGCTGGTAACCCCAGCACGGTAGAAGGTTTAATGAACTCGTTGGGTATCGACAGGATTTTGGCAAACCTGTTGGCGCAGCGTGGTGTTGAAACCTACGAGCAGGCCAAAAAATTCTTTAGGCCAGCTCTCGAAGATCTGTACGACCCCTTCCTCATGAAAGGTATGCAGGAGGCGGTGGCACGTATTGAGAAGGCAATTGCAGCAGGTGAGAAAATTTTGGTTTACGGCGACTACGATGTGGATGGCACCACAGCCGTTGCGCTGGTATACTCATTCTTGAGGAAATTCACCAATAGCATTGGCAGTTACATACCCGATCGATACTCCGAGGGCTATGGAATATCCTACACCGGTATCGATTTTGCCATTGAGCACAACTACTCGCTGGTGATTGCCCTCGACTGCGGCATAAAGGCCGTGGAGAAGGTGGAGTACGCTCGCCAAAAGGGTGTCGATTTCATTATCTGCGATCACCACTTGCCGGGCGACTCAATTCCTAAGGCAGCAGCCGTGCTCGATCCCAAGCAACCCGATTGCAACTACCCGTTCAAGGAGCTCTCGGGCTGTGGCGTTGGGTTTAAGCTAATGCAAGGGTTTTGTCAGGTTAAGGGTGTTTCACCTACTGAGCTATACCCACTTCTCGACTTGGTGGCCGTGAGCATCGCTTCGGACATTGTACCTGTAATCGACGAGAACAGAATACTAACACACTTCGGGCTTAAGCAGCTTAACAGTTCCCCTAGCCTTGGGCTAAAGGCAATTATTAAGCTAGCAGGTATCGAGAAGCATACCATCGCCATTGATGATATTGTGTTCCGCATTGGCCCAAGGATAAATGCTGCGGGACGAATGGAGTCGGGAAAATCGGCTGTTGACCTGCTCTGTGCCGAGGACGACTCGGTGGCCTTCGAGATGGGCTCGGTGGTGAACTCATGCAATAACGATCGCAAGTTTGTCGATCGATCCATTACCCATGAGGCCCTTAGGCTTATAGCTACTAACCCTGAGCTGCAGAACAAGAAAACCACAGTGCTTTTCAACCCCGAGTGGCACAAGGGGGTGGTGGGTATTGTGGCCTCAAGGCTTATCGAAACGTACTACCGTCCCACGGTTGTTCTAACCGAATCGAATGGTTTGGCCACAGGCTCGGCACGATCGGTCCCCGGGTTCGATCTGTACCAAGCCGTTGAGGCCTGCGCCGATTTGCTCGTGAACTTTGGCGGGCATATGTATGCCGCTGGGCTGACCATGAAGGTGGAGAATGTGCCAGAGTTTGTTGAGCGGTTCGAAAGGTTTGTGAGCGAGCACATTAAACCCGAAATGCTTATTCCACAGATTGATATTGATGCCAAGCTTAACTTTGGTGATATCGATGATAAGTTTTACCGAATACTTAAGCAGTTCCAGCCTTTTGGGCCCGGTAATATGTCGCCCGTATTTGTAACCGATAATGTTTACGATGCCGGCGATAGCCGCCTAGTGGGTAGTGAGCGCGACCATCTAAAGCTCTCGCTGATTCAGGAAGACAATCCCAAGATGTTTCAAGGGATTGCATTTCAGATGGGGCAACACTACAAAAAAATTCAGAAAGGCGCGCCTTTCAGCGTATGCTACAGCATAAGCGAGAATAGCTACCGAGGAATTACCAGCATTCAGCTTAGGGTAAAGGACATTCAATACCTGGACGAGCTGCTCGATGAGTATAACGATAGCTATGGCTTATCGACTGAGTCTGCAACCGAATAAATAATCTATTGCCAGTGAAGTAAGGCTCTGCTTCGGAAGGTATAAGTGAGCATTCTGCTTTTGTTGGTAGATCTTAATTTTAACCCAGATTAGTCATTAGGAGTTCTGCGAACTAATGGCTTAGCTGGGTTTAACCCCGATTTAGAAAAACTAAATTTGTAAGCATTTATGATTGCAAATTTTTAGTTATTCTTAATCGATTTGTCATTATAACATTCAATTAATCTGCGTATTAACAGTATCGTTTTCTAATGGCGGTCATTAGAAAAAAACGCTAATGACAAATTTGGGTTTAAGAGTTCCTGTGCAAGGGGTAAGTAAATCGTTTGTAAACTGAAAGCGCAGTAAATGCTAATGATTTTCCCTGCTATATACTTTGGTTGCTTGGGTTACATTCTAACAAAATATTCCCTACCTTTGCCCCACTCACTTTTTTTGATTTAGCTTCAGTACTCCCGAGAAAAGTGGTTTTGGCAACGAATGTTGAACAAATGAATCCAAAAAAAAACATTGGTATAATAGGTAGTGGTAGCTGGGCCACTGCCATTACAAAGATTGTGCATGAGAATGTGGAAAGGGTGAATTGGTACATCCGAGAGCCCGAGATTATTGACCATATTAAGCGGCACCGCAACAACCCAAACTACCTAAGCTCAGTTAGCTTTAACCTCGATCGGTTAAGCATAAGCAACGACATTAACGAGGTTGTTGCCAAATCGGATATCCTAATCTTTGTCGTTCCATCGGCATTTCTTAAGGTTTGGTTGGAACCACTCACCGAGGCCTTGCACGATAAATTTGTGGTTACTGCCATTAAGGGCATAATTCCCGTTGATAACATAACCATTGCCGAGTATTTCAATCGGTACTTTGAGGTTCCCTTCGGCAATATTGGGGTCATTAGCGGCCCTTCGCACGCCGAGGAGGTAGCCTTAAACCGATTGTCGTACCTTACCGTGTCATGCAAGAACGAGAGCACCGCCTCCGAGGTTGCATCGTACCTCGAGTCATACTACATAAAAACCATCCTAAGCACCGATATCTATGGTACAGAGTATAGCGCAGTGCTCAAAAATATTTATGCCATTGCCACGGGTATAGCACATGGGTTGGGGTATGGCGACAACTTCATGGCGGTTTTGGTAAGCAATGCACAGCTAGAGATCAAGCAGTTCCTGAAAAAAACATACCCCGATGAGCGCGAGACCAGCATGTCGGCCTACCTGGGCGATTTGCTCGTGACCTGCTACTCACAGTTTAGCCGCAACAGGCTCTTTGGCACCATGATTGGCAAGGGGTACTCGGTAAAATCGGCTATGCTCGAAATGAACATGGTGGCCGAGGGTTACTACGCATCACACTGTATTTATGAGATTAATCAACGCTTTGGCATCGATATGCCCATAAGCCAGGCTGTTTATAATATTCTTTACGAGGGCATTGCCCCTTCCATTGAGATGAAAATATTGACCGATAAGCTACATTAGCAATAAGTAAATCATAAGATTATGAGTAATTTAAGCATCAACATTGAGGATGTATTTGAGTTCGCTACGCAGGATCAGGTATTTGGCCTTGAGCCAATCATCGTTCAGAACCTAAAAGCACTACATACCGGAACAGGAAAAGGTAGCAACTACATTGGATGGCTAAACCTTCCCTCTGCTACTAGCGACGATGAGCTGAAGAGCATAGCTAAGGTTGCCGCCGATTTGCGTGGCAAAAGCGATGTGGTGGTGGTAGTAGGTATTGGCGGATCCTACTTGGGTGCTAAGGCAGTTATCGAAGCTTTAAACCACTCCTTTGCCAACGATTTGCCCACGGGTAATCCCAATATAGTTTTTGCTGGACACAATATCTGTGAGGAGTACCACTCGGAGCTGCTTGAGATGCTCGACAAAACATCGTACTCAATCATTGTTATATCAAAATCGGGAACTACTACTGAACCCGCCATAGCGTTTAGGCTGCTAAAGCAGCATCTCGAGGGTAAGGTGGGCAAGGATGAGGCATCGAGAAGGATTGTTGCCATAACCGACTCCTCAAAGGGAGCCCTTAGGCAGCTGGCTACGCAGGAGGGATACAAAACATTCACCATTCCTCATGATGTGGGTGGACGCTACTCGGTGCTAACGCCTGTGGGGCTTTTACCAATTGCAGTTGCTGGGTTCGATATTAAGAAATTGATTAGTGGGGCTGCCGATGCCGAGCTGGCTACCGGAGCTGATACCCCATTTGAGAATAATCCTGTGTGCTTATATGCCGCTGCGCGCAACGCTTTGTACAGCAGTGGGTATAAGGTGGAGATTATGGTGAACTATACACCCAAGCTGCATTACCTAACCGAGTGGTGGAAACAGCTCTATGGCGAGAGCGAGGGTAAGGAGAATAAGGGAATTTTCCCTGCCGGGGTCGATTTTACCACCGACCTACATTCATTGGGTCAGTACATACAGGAGGGAGAGCGGATGATTTTTGAAACGGTTATCTCGGTACAGAACTCACGCAGGAAGTTACAGATTCCCTACGATTCGGATAATCTCGATGAGCTTAACTACATTGCTGGCAAGCGCTTATCGGATGTAAACCGTATGGCTCAGCTGGGGACTACCCTTGCTCATCTCGATGGCAAGGTGCCAAATATCAATATTCAAATTCCTGAGGTAAGCGAGTACTGGCTAGGTTACCTAATCTATTTTTTTGAGAAGGCGTGTGCCGTTAGTGGATATACATTGGGTGTAAACCCATTTGACCAGCCCGGCGTTGAAGCTTACAAGAAGAATATGTTTGCACTTTTAGGCAAAAAGGGTTACGAAGAGCAAGGAAAATTACTTCGCGAGATACTGGGAGAAGACAATTAGTCGTTACGCCGTAATATTATTGGTTCTACCACAAATTTAATGGAAGAATGTAAATTTATAGTAAACCTAAATCTTTGGTTTGGGTTTGAAGACAGAAGTCAGAAGACAGAATTAACATGCTTCAACCTTCCAACTTTGGTCTTCGGACTTCCGACCCTAAAATCATTCCACTAAAATTGCAGTAGTACCATATTATTTGATTGGCAGAATTAGAATTCTGCCTTTTTTTTATAATTTGCAAAATTTATCAACTCAAAACGGAATGCTGATGATGAAAAACCTACCCATTAAAGCTCAAACGGCCATGGTATCAGTTGTTTGGCTTTTTCTTTACATCATTATGCCAAATGCTGTTCAGGCAACGGGCTACCACAAACTTCTACTGGGTGTAGCTGTAGGTATGGATTCTGTACAAGTAATCGATCAGGTTGGCGTCCCAACCCATTCGCATAGCGTTGAGCGTTTATTCTACCTCAACGATCAGGTGGTGCTTATCGACAACGAGGTGGTTGACATTAGGGTAAAAGAAAGGATAAAACCCACTCACAATAACGACAAGGCAGCGAAACGTCAGAGGCCCATTGGCATGCTGAGGATAGGAATGGGCCGGGATGAAGTGGTTGAAACCGCAGGCTCACCAACAAGGGCCGAAAATGGAGTCGATTTGTACTTCTCCAACAGGCACCGGGTGGAGCTATCCAATGGCGTGGTTCGTGACGTGGAGATGCATATTAAGAAGGAGATGGATACCCTTGATTGGATTAGGCTCAACTTTAGTAAGGGTGGCCTACTATTCATGAATATTACCCTTGCATTCATCATGTTTGGGGTGGCCCTCGAGATAAAGCTCAAGCATTTTAAGGAGATAGTTAAAAAGCCTAAGTCGGCTCTGGTGGGAATTCTGTCCCAGTTTATTGCTCTGCCTGCCCTTACCTTTTTGCTGGTTCTGCTACTAAAGCCTACCCCCAGCGTAGCCCTAGGTATGATTCTGGTGGCAGCCTGCCCTGGTGGCAATATCTCCAACTTCATTTCATCCCTATCCAAAGCCAATATAGAGCTATCGGTTAGCCTAACCGCATTTGCCACCCTATCGGCCATAGTGCTTACGCCCCTTAACTTTGCCCTTTGGGGTAGTTTGTATTCTGGCACCGCCGACATGGTTATCCCCATTAAGATTGATGTGTGGGAGATGATGCAAACCGTTTTTATCCTGCTGGGTATTCCCATAGTAGTAGGTACTTGGTTTGCGTATAAGTTTCCCAAAACGACGCAGAAGATTATTAAGCCCCTCAGATGGTTCTCGCTGGTGGCATTCATGGGGTTTATTCTGGCTGCATTTGCATCCAATTTCAAGTTCTTTTTAAACTACATTCACTTCATTCTACTCATCGTATTTATGCACAACCTATTAGCGCTTGCCACTGGTTTCTCGTTGGCCTCTCTATTCAAGCTCCCCCGGCCCGATCGACGGACGCTAACCATCGAAACGGGCATACAGAACTCGGGTCTAGGGCTGGTGCTCATATTTAACCCTAACCTTTTCGATGGGTTGGGAGGTATGGCCTTTATTGCTGCGTGGTGGGGCATCTGGCATATCCTGGCTGGGCTTGGCATTGCATCCATCTTTAGCCGTAAACCGCTCGATAAGTAGATCAAGTACTAATTGCAACTAACCAGAAGCTTATGCCAACAACAAAAGGTAAGGTAGAGAAGTGGTCGCTAGCCTACTACATTCTAAAGCAATGGGTCGATTTGGGTTTTCGCTTCTATTTTAGCACCACAGTTTCGGGGCTTAAGAGCCTACCTAAAAACAAAACCCTGATATTTGCACCTAATCACCAGAATGCGCTTATGGATGCGCTGGCAATTCTTTCTGTAAAAACTTGGCAACCCGTTTTCCTTGCTCGCGCCGATATTTTCAAAAAGCCTCTGTTAAGCAAGATGCTTACCTTTATAAAGATTATGCCCGTTTACCGTATGCGCGATGGGTACGAGAACCTGCAGAGGAACGACGAGATTTTTAATAAGACCATCGACGTGCTTAGGAACCAGAATGGGCTGGTAATACTTCCCGAGGGCAATCATGGTGACCTTAAGCGCCTGCGCCCGCTAAAGAAGGGGATTGCCCGCATTGCCTTGCAAGCCCTTGATGCTGATAGCTCCCTCGATATTATGATAGTTCCCGTTGGGCTCGACTACGATCATTATTCACGTGTAGGTAGTAAGCTCCATGTGCGTTTTGGTGAAGCCTTCAGCGTTAAGCCTTTTTTGAACGTGTATATGGAGAATCCTGCCAAAGCATACAACATGCTGATAAGTCATCTCGAGAAGGGTATCAAGGCCGAAATGATTGATATTGAGGAGGAGAAGTACTACTCGGTGTATGAGGTTCTAATTAACTCCTTTGCCAACGAAATAGTTGAGGAGCGTGGCTTACCCAAAAATCATTCAACAGTGGTTGATATGCAGCAAGATATTATTAAAGGGATAAACCACTTAAGGGATCATAGCAACGATGATTTTTTGTTGCTAGCAGCCGATGCCCTCGAGTACAGGTTGTTACTTAGCAGGCGAGGGATTACTCCTGGGTTCTTCCCCTTGGGCTTGTTGCATAAAGTTGGTCTTTTCCCGCTTGCCTTGGCATTGCTGGTTACCCTACCCCTTTTTGTTGCATCGTTCATCAACATTATTGTACCCGTTGCAGTGGCTAAACTAGTAAGTAATAAGTTTGAGGATAAGCAGTTTATAAGCAGTGTGCGCTTTGTAATTGGACTCGTATTATCGCTCTTGATGCTAATTATACAAACAATCGCCTTTGCCCTTTTTACAACGAGCTTGCTGTATAGTGCAATTTATATAGTTGGCTTTATTGCTAGCTTCTACATTTTCTTCGTGTGGAAAAGATGGGCCAGGATCTTTGGTCAACGTGTAAATATTATTGGGCATGGGCTTAAAGGAAGCAATAGGATGAACAGGCTAGCTGAGCTACATGCTAGCCTGCATAGTCAGCTAATGGTAATCCTAAATGATAGCTAACGCTTTTTGTATGCTTCGGCAGTCATAATTATAACAGGCGGGTCGCCATAGGCTCTAATATGGTTCACCTTTGTGATAAGCACAATATCGGCATTCATGCTGGCTGCCTGCTTCATTATCGATACCTCAGCGCTACGTTCAAGGGCCTTTGCACTCTGGTAGTTTCGGTTGCTTGGCGATATTAGGCGTATCTCAATATCATCAACTTTTGTTAACCCCTCAATATCATTGGGTTTTCGTGTTAGCTCAATGCTTTGCCAATCCTTGGGTTTTGCTGGTTCAGCATTTGCCGGTGGCTTGTCCAGCTTATCTACTTCGCCCGATTTGTAGTGTATAGCCTTCACCTCGTTGCGGTCAATCCAGTCAGTACTGGAACCATTTGGTTTGATGAAAAAAACAAACCTATCCGAAACTCTTTGAACAGCTACCAGCATCTCCTTGCCATTGGCAAGCAGTAGCTTATCATAGGCAACGGTATCCCTTAGGCTAAGATTTGCGCTAGCTAAATTACTAACATTTGAATCAAATTTGCGATAATTTGATGCTGAACATATTAGTGCGCAACTAATTACTATTAGGGTTAGGGTTGTTTTCCGAAACATTTTTTGTGTTATTAATGAGAGCTATTAATAGTTAGTGTTTTGGTAAAAATGGAAAAATATCAAAGCATTGAATTTATGATAATTGAAGTTTGCACAATTGTGTATTATAGTAATAACAATACTAACTATTAAATGACCCCATTAATATTTTACACAAAAGTAATTAAGTTTTTCAAAAGCCAAAAATGTTAAAAACGATAAGCGTTTATTGTATTGATAGCCAAAAAGCAAATCCATTCTGTAAATTTCGATTTTTGAATTACTATTCTGATTTGGGATGAATGGTTTGTTGAAATCAATCTGCCCGTACCCTCCTAAAGTAACTTTATCTTCGCTTTCTGGGTCGCTTGTATGAGCAAAAGTTGTTGGTAAACCAATAATAGCCCAAGAATTAGCGTGTTAACTTTGTACTTGTCTATTCTTCACATTATTTTTTGTAAGATATAATTGTCTTTCTGGGGCAAAGCCATTACGGTTCAAGCGATTTTGCCATACCCAATATGATTATATATAAAATGATCATCCGCTTTAGTGCCTATATCATTTTTGCGGCATTGCGATCCCAACGTTGTTTGTCGGGAGATATAATCTTTATGCTCTGAAAAACAACAAATTGCCTCATCGGAAAAGTACCCCCTGCCTGCCGCCTCCCGCCTGCCTGCAAAGGCAGGGCAAAAGTTGGCTCGCAATGCAGTTAGATGTTTTTCATTGCATTAGGTAAGTTAGCGGACAATCATTTATATAAATATTGGTAATTGATGCGTAAACCCAATTGGTATATGGTTGCCAACGCCCAAGGATGCTCGTTGGCATTTGCTTCGTGCTACACAACATCACAGGCATAAAAATAAAAAAAAGCAAATATATTTGGAGGTTAGTAAATAATAACTAACTTTGCCCATGATAATATTAATTTAGCCTTTATGAAAACAGTTTCGATTATTAAAATGATTGGTTTTGTGGGCACAGTGCTAACATCAATTCCTCTATTTGTACTGTACCTTTCGCATCAAGAGCCAAAGTCGGCTTTAGTATCGCATTTGCATATATGGTTTGGTGCCGTTTTTATTATTTTTGCCATTACCAATATGGTTATGATCAAAAAGGCTGCTAACCAAAATAAGTAAACTATGTCAACCGAACGGCAACAGGAGATTATAGATGTTTCCCTAGAAATTATATCAACCAAAGGGATACAGGGGCTCACCATTAAAAACTTGGCTAAGCGTATTGGTATTAGCGAGCCCGCTATCTATCGTCATTACGATAATAAGATCAGTATCCTGCTAGCCATACTCGATTATTTTAAAACCAGTGGCGAGTTCCTCTTTGGTAATCTCGATAGTTTAGCCACATCGCCTCTTAAAAAAATTGAGGCAATATTTCAAAGCTACTTCAATGCGTTTAGGCAGAATCCCTCTTTGGTTACCGTAATTTTTTCCGAAGAGATTTTTAGGAATGAACCTATGCTGCAACAAAAAATCGCAGATATAATGGATAAGAATAGCGCTGTGATAAAATCGTTAGTTGCCGAAGGGCAGGCCAAGGGCGAAATAAAACCCGATATTGAATCGAAATACCTAACCCTTATAATTATTGGCTCGCTTAGGATGATGGTTAAAAAGTGGCAGATGGGCGATAAGGCCTTTAATCATCGCGAGGAGGTGGAGAATATTTTTAAAACCCTGGAACAACTTATACAGGTAAACAAATAGACCACTCCTATGCCCGTGGAGTGAAATTTTTTTTACTAAACAAGTTAGTTAATATTAACAAACTTAATCGTATGACAAAAATAGAGAAAAACTACAAGCTCCTTTCGTGGGCTATCATGATCGCAGTGGTTGTACTAACGGTATTCTTTGTGCGCTCAATGCGCCAGAACGCCCGAATGGAAACAAACCTCGATGAGTATATGCCCAAAACCCACCCAGCATTTGTTTACAGCGATCAGGCTGAGGAATGGTTCAACATTAAGGATGGTATCCTTATCGCCATTGAAGCTAAGAATGGTATTTACAACCCCCAAACTCTGCAGAAGATAAAGGATATAAGCCTTGATCTTATTGATATGGACGAGTTTGAGGAGAACGATGTCATGTCGCTCTACACCGCCGATAACATTGTGGGAAGCGAGGATGGCATGGATGTAAAGGCTTTTTACTCACGGGTGCCCAAAACGGATGATAAACTCGAGGAGATGAAGCAGAACGTGCAAACCAACGATATGGTTTATGGCAGATTGGTATCAACCGATGGGACAACGGCTCTGGTTGTTGCCGGAATGAAGAGCGGAACGTTTACACCTGAATTCTACAATCAGATTGTTGAATTTGCCAAGGGCTTTGAGAGCGATGAGGAAACAATTTACATCGCTGGCAGGCCAATCGTTGAGGGCACAATGGCGCTCCTTGGCCCAGCCGATATGAAACGGATGGTTCCAATTGTAATTGTTGTTATTGGTCTGGTCCTTTTTCTACTCTTGCGAAGCGTAAGGGCAACAGCTGCAACGCTGATAAGCGTTTTTGTTAGCAGTATTTGGGCTTTTGGTATGATGGCGGCGCTAAAAGTACCTATCTACTCGGTGTCCACTATGATTCCGGTAATGCTTATCGCAATAGGTGTGGCCTACGGTATATACTACTACAATCACCTTAAACGATATTACATCGATAATCCTGGAACAAGTAAGGAAGATGCAGCAAAATATGCTGTTCGAGTTCTTTTTGCCCCATTAAGCATGGCGGCATTCACCACAATAATTGGGTTCATTTCACTGCTCTCGTCGCAGGTGTACCCTATAAAGTACTTTGGGATTTTCACTGCGGTAGGAATCTTTACGGCTTACTTGCTTGCCCTGCTTTTTTTGCCGGCAATGGTTATCGTTTTTGGATACAAGCCAAAGATTAAGAAAACCGATGAAAAGATTGTTGCAAAGGGTAGGGCGTTCCGCTTTCTTTCCAACAAGTTTCTGCTTAACCGCTGGTGGGTTTACGGTACAGTTTGGGTTCTGATAATTATTTCTCTTTTAGGAATACAAAGGGTTTGGATCAACTCAAGCTTCCTCGATAACTTTGAGAAGGATAGCGATATTGTGCTAACCGACAAATTTGTGAACAGCAAGTTTGGTGGAACATCAACGCTGAATGTAATTCTCGAAAGCGATCAGGTTAACGCATTTAAGCAGCCCGAAAATCTGCTGTTGATTGACCAGATGCAAGCCGAAACGGAAAAACTTGCCCTGGTGGGCAACTCATTCTCGCTGGTCGACTACATCAAGCGAATGAACAAGGTGATGAATGCCGATAACGAGGAGTTCTACGATATCCCAGAGAATAACGAGATGGTGGCGCAGTACCTTCTACTCTACGAGATGTCGGGCGATCCAGAGAACCTAACAAAGCTGATTAACTACGATTACAATCGCACCAACATTACTTTCCAGCTTAAAGGCGATGACTCCAAAACCATAAACGAGGCATTGGCTGTAGTTAAGCAGTTCGAGGACAAGCTGAACGCTAAGGGAATCACCGTTAACTACGCTGGCTCGGGTTACAAAGCGCTGGTATTTACCGATCTAATTCTTGAGGGACAGGTAATGAGCATTATCATCTCCTTGGGAATGGTATTAATCCTGCTAACGCTTATGTTCCGAAGCATAAAAGCCGGGCTAATAGGCTCGGTGCCAATTCTTATTACAGCAGTACTCAGCTTTGGCGTAATGGGATTGCTTAACATTCCGCTTAGCACCACCACCACGTTGCTCTCGAGCATTGCCATTGGAATTGGGATTGATTACGCCATCCACTTTCTGCAGTACTACAAGATGAATCTAGCGCATAGTCGGCAAAAGGTAACGGCAATATACAAAACCATGAACCAAACGGGTAAGGCAATTCTGTTCAATGCCATTGTGGTTATTTCCGGCTTTATGGTGCTTCTTTTCTCGGTTTTTCCACCAAACAGAACCTTGGGAGCGCTTGTGTCCATGAATATGTTTACAAGCCTTTTGGGAACCCTCTCGGTGATGATGATTATGGTGTTCACCTTCAATGTATTTGTGAAGAAAAGAAAGAGCAAGGTATACCCGAGAAAAAAATCTTAATAAGAGACATAAAATGCGACTAAGACTATTCATACTGCTAATTCTTATTCCAATTCAAATGTTTGCATCGGACTCAACCCGATTGGAAAGTGATTTTTTCCGATCCATTAGAGCCAATCAGGTTGATAGCTACATAACGTTTGGACAGGGGTTTGGGAATCTTGAACCTATGATTTTTGAGGGGTTGGTTGCGCCGTACTTTTTGCTTAGAACAAGGAATGATGCACGTTGGGGAGTAACCCTATCGCCAGCTATTATGATTAGGATGCAAGCGGAAGAATCTTTTCCGGTTTACTCACCAAGTTACTTGCCAAATATTACGCTCTATCACCAGCTTAGCGAGAAGAACGGAGAGGTTAAATACCTCTTCGTTACCCTTTGGCACCACTCCAACGGACAGTTCGACAGTTTCTACAACGAGGATGGTTCCCTAAACACTAAATCTGGCGATTTTGCAACTAATATGATTGAACTTGGCGCTTTTTTCAACAAACCCATTATCTCATTCTCCAATACAAAGGAATATTTTAGAACATCCGTAGAGTACCACCTTGATTATGGTAGAAGTGAGGAGTTACAGGGTATATATAGCTTCGTGAGATGGCATAACAGCTTCAGGATATATAAATTTCCATTGCCCAAATCAACTTTAAAACGAATGGGCTATCAGCCATCGCCACGGGTCCAAACCAAGGTGGAGACAACCTGGATGTTTGGTAACCTCAGCAACGCTAACTTTTTTGATTTGAAAGAGCGCTTCAACCTTTCTCTCACCATAGCCTATAGGCCAAGGGTGCTAAACGACGTTAGCTTTTTTGCAAATTTTTATAGCGGCAAGGATTATTACAACATGCAATTTACAAACCGATTAAATGTATTCCGACTCGGAATTCAGGCATATGCAATTCGATAAATCAATATAACCATAGGAGGGCTAAACAATGAGAACAAAACTTTTTATTACAGCAATGGCAATTATTGCTACAGCAATGGCTAATCAGCCAGCAAATGCACAGCTTACCGGACAACAGATAATGGAAAAGGTTTACCACAACCCATCGGGTGAGGATACCCAGGGGAGCTTAACCATGACCCTAACCAACAACCGAGGCGAACAGCGTGTGCGCACACTTACACAGTTCATAAAGGACGATGGGAAGGTGGAGAAGAAGATTATGTTTTTTGTGTCGCCAGCCGATGTGAAAAACACATCGTTTATGAGCTGGAGCTATGCCGATGGGCGTAGCGACGACCAGTGGATCTACCTTCCTGCCCTTAAGCGAACCAAGCGTATTTCAAGCGATGGGAAAAGCGATAGTTTTATGGGGTCCGACTTTACTTACGACGATTTGGGCGACCGCCATCCCAATCAGGATAACCACAAGTTGCTTCGCGAGGAAACGGTTGACGGCAAGGATTGCTACGTGGTGGAAAGCACTCCCAAGGAAGACGATTACATGTACTCAAAAACCATCACCTGGGTAATGAAGGACAACTACCTTGGGTTAAAGCGAGAGTTTTACGACGACAGAGGAAAGCTGTTGAAAGTACTAACCATTAAGAAATACGAAAAGGTTGATGGGTTCTGGACTATTCTCGAAACCGAGATGCACAATGTGCAGAAGGACCATAGAACCAACATGAAATTTACCGATGTGCAGAAGAATAAGGGAATTCCTAACAGCAAGTTTACAGAGCGAAGCATGATGCTAGGAAGCTAAGAAACGGTTTAAGTACTAATTAACAGTATAATTATCAATTGCCACTGGCTGGTTGCTGAGCATATCGAAGTTTAGCTCGTGGCAATAATCAGAATAGAATTCATAAGTAAACAAAATCAAGAAGTTACCTGATGGTTATCAGTAATTTAAAAGATAAAATGATGAGACAAGAAATAGTAATTACAACAATTCTCCTTTCATTGATAGCAGGAATTGGCCAAGCGCAGGAGGATAAAAGTATTGACATATCGGGCTTTGCCCGAAACTATACGGGGGTGCTCGCGGGTGGCGACAACAGCTTCTCAATAATTCAGAATACATTTAACCTCAACTTTGAGCAGAAGAAGGAGAAGATAGGATTTAAGGTAAACCCCTATTTGTATCACTACTTCGATCGTGATTTGGAGCTGGGCTTGCGCGAGGCGTACCTCGATTTGCGTTTCGACAATATGGATATTCGCGTGGGTAAGCAGCAGATTATTTACGGAAAAGCCGAGGGCGTATTCATTACCGATGTGGTTGCGCCAAAGGATTTGCGAGAGTTCTTGCTACCCGATTTCGATGAGATTCGCATGGGCGTAACCTCGGCCAAGCTGAACTACTACTTTGGCAATAGCAGCATAGAGGCGGTATGGGCACCAGTTTTTACGCCTACGCAAATGCCCGCCGAGGGCTCCATCTGGAGCCCTACAATGCCATTCCCAATTACCCCAACATTCGATTACTCAACTGCTGAAATCGAACCAAAGCTCGAGAATAGCGAATACTTCCTCCGATTTTCATCCATATCGTCTAAAGCCGATCTTGAGATTGTTGGTGGATACTTCTGGTCCGATGACCCAGCAATGCACATTACCAAGCAGATTAATCCTGCCACAATGCAGCTAGCTGGATTAACCGTTCGTCCAGAATATCACAGGCTTGCCATGGGTGGTGCAAGCATAGGAATTCCCCTTGGCCCTCTGGTTGTGCGAAGCGAGGGCGGTTACTACGCTGGGAAATATTTCCAAACCGAAACGCCAACCATTCCCGATGCAACCATCGAAAAGGATTACTTGCACTATATGGTTGGTGTTGATTACACCCTTGCGGGTGTGAGGTTATCGGCACAATTTATTCAAGAGAATATTCTTGATTATGAGGAGGGAATCCGTAGCGATGAATTTGAAAACACCATGACTTTTCTAGCAATAAAAGACTTTCTGAGGGAACGCATTTGGCTTGAGTTTTTTGCCTACGTTGGCCTAAACAATGGAGATGCTCTTCTCCGCCCCAAGGTGTCATACTCATTTGCCGATGGGTTCGATATTCAGCTTGGTGCTAACTTTTTTGTTGGAACGGAAGGTCGCTTTGGACAGTACGATGCCAACGATATGGTATACACCAAAATAAAATACAGTTTTTAAATCAATGTCGTTTAGTTAGTGCTTTTACCTAACTAGTTAATATAGGACTTTGTGTTCCTGCCTGCCGGTAGGCAGGTTTTGAGCCTTCTTTGTGCGTTTTGTGTTGCATTTCAATTTTTTTACACAAAGATCCACGAAGAATGCACAAAGGTTCACAAAGGGAGGATAACATAAGTAGTCATTTGAAGAGAACTATTACCTTAACTAAACGACATTGGTTTTTAAATCTATATTTTGTAATGTTTAGAATGACTCAATGCCCATAGCTCATTATTTATAGAGTATGGGCATTGTGCCTATTAAAAGAATTTTCCATCCCATTAGTCGCAAACTTTTCCTCAGGAATTCGATATTCCTAATCAATCTTATTGTTGAGATAGTTGTTCCGTTGATAGCATTACTCTTCGATTAATATCAATTGTTAAATTGCCTTTTAATATTGACCAAAAGATTGCTAAAATTGATTAGTCCATACCCTTGTAACATTTATTTTCGTTATCTGGGCTATAGGCCTTATTGTTGAATATGATCATCTGCTTTAGTGCCCATATCATTTTTGCGTCATCGCGTTCCCGACGTTGTTTGTCGGGAGAAGCAATCTTTAGCTCTGATATACAACAAATTGCTTCTTCGGGAAAAGTACTCCCCGCCGCTAAGTACCATTTAAATACCTGTCATTCTGAACGCCTGACTGAATGACTTAGTCAGGCAGGAAGTGAAGAGTCTTAACATTTTTTTGAAGGCCAGTAATGAAATCATACAAGTTATGTTTGTGGAGTTTGGTTACAAAGGTATTGTTTAGCAAGTAGTTTCACAATCCCTAAATGTTCGTATTTATAAAAAGACCCCCAAAAATTAAAATTATTCCACGTTTCCGGTAGGGTAAATTGTTGTTTAAGGGTCATAGTAATGAAAGCAAGAAAATAACAACCCTTAATACAATACAGCTATGAAAACAATTGCTAACTACCTACGGAAAATGAGCACGCTGGCACTGATGGTGCTTATGCTCAGCCCAGCATTTGGGCAAAATGGCAATGGCTTTATCACCCTTAGCGGTACGCTAAAGGATGCCAAAACCAACAACAGCCTATACTTTGCTTATGTTACCGTACCCGGCACACACATTGGTACGGTTTCGAACAGCGAGGGTGAGTTTACCCTAAAAATCAATAGAAGTATCGATGCTAAGGAGGTTGAGTTCTCGCATCTGGGGTACAAATCGAAGCGAATTGCCTTAAATGAATTGCTAAATGGGGCGGTAGAGGTAAAGCTCGAACCCGCGTCGGTAGCCCTTGGTGAAGTTACCATTCGGCCCGAAGACCCACTAACCATTGTGAAGGAGGCCCTGCGTAAGGTGCAGTTTAACTACAGCGATAAGCCCAATATGCTTACCGGGTTCTACCGCGAAACCATCAAGCAGCGCCGCGACTACATCTCTATCTCCGAGGCCATTGTCGATATCTATAAAGCATCGTACAAACCCATGGGCGGTGGCGACAGGGTAAAGCTTTACAAAGGCCGCAAAAGTGCTAACGTGAAAAAGGCCGACACCCTAGCCGTGAAGCTACAGGGCGGCCCAAGCGTGTCGCTTCTGCTGGATGTTGCCAAGAATGCTGATGTGATTTTCTTCGAAGATTTTGAGGATTACTACGAGTTTAGAATCGATGACGTGGTTACCATCGACGATAAGATAAGCTATGTGATTAGCTTTGCACAAAAGGAGAATATTGACTTTCCGCTCTACTACGGCAGGCTATTCATCGATACCCGAAACTTGGCCATAACCCATGCTCACTTTAGCCTAAACCTCGACAACGAGGAGGAGGCAGCCAAGCTGTTCGTACTACGTAAGCCTAGAGGGGTTAAATTTACACCAACCAGCACATCGTACTACGTAACCTACACCGAGAACAATGGCAAGTACTACCTAAACTATATGCGCAACGAGCTTACCTTTAAGGCAAACTGGCAACGTAAGATATTTAATACCAACTACGCCGTGGTGGCCGAGATGGCCATAACCGATAGGGATTTGGAAAATGCCGAGAGGTTTGCACTCCGCGAAAGCTTTGGGCAGAGGGATGTTCTGGCCGATGCCGTTGATGCCTTTAACGATGACGATTTCTGGGGAGAGCACAACTACATTAAGCCCGAGGAGTCCATTGAGGATGCCATCCGCAGATATGGCCGCCGCCTTATGAGGCAGCAGAAGTAGTAGCACAGGGGATATGCTGCGCCGTGGCAAAGCGGCGCAGCACCCTTTTTGGTAATAGTTTTATTGCATTTTCATATCTTTGGGCAATTAACCGGCAGCAAAATGGGCTTACTGATAAGCTTTTCGCACAATAAAATTCAGCAGGGTGATATGAAAGAGTTCGAAAAACTCTTTAGAAAGATGTACGCCGAGCTCTGCCACTTTGCCAATAAGTTTGTCAAAGATATGGATGTTGCCGAGGAGGTCGTGCAGGATCTTTTTTATAGCTACTGGAAGAACCGGGAGCGTATTGAGATCAAATCATCCATAAAGTCGTACCTCTACCAAGCTACCAAGAACCGATGCCTTAAAGTTATTGAGCACAACGTGGTAAAGGGCAGGTACAACCAGGAGATGAAAATACAGTATGCGCAGGCAGAGCAGCAGGTAGGACAAGAGATGGATGCGGAGGAGCTCTCCCAGATTATTGACAAAACATTGGATGAACTCCCCGTACGTTGCCGCCAAATATTTGTGATGAGCCGATTCGATGGGATGAAGTACCAGGAGATAGCCGACAAGCTGTCGGTGTCGGTTAAAACCGTGGAGGCTAACATGGGCAAAGCCCTAAAACTTTTTAGAGTAAACCTTAAGCATTACCATGGGGTAACCTGCTAAATACACGAAATTATGAAGCTGAATCTAGATAGACCAAACCATTGTAGCATAATTGCTAAGTACTTAGCTCAGGAGATGACCGTGTCCGAGGTCAAAGAGTTTGAGACAATGGTAAATAGCCATCCTGAGAATAGGGTGCTAGTGGAGGACTTTAGAAGAGACTGGAAACAAATAGGAAACATTACAATGAAAAAACCCAATGTGGATAAAGCTTGGCAAAACCTTTCGGGCAAGCTTAAGGATGAGGATTTGGTTGAGAGCGTAAACGTAAGGCCGCTGTTTAACCAAATGTGGTTAAGGGCAACCGCTGCAGTGGTAGTAATACTTGTAGTTACCTCCGCCTTTCTATTTACAAACCTTTTAAACCAAAGCGTAACCATACAATCGAGTGCCGAGCCCACAACGCTAGTGCATAGCCTAACCGATGGCAGTTTGGTTTACCTCGATCCCAACTCAACCATTTCCTACTCCAAACGATTTGGTCGCAGAAGCAGGAGCATTTCGCTCTATGGCGATGCATTCTTCGAGGTGGCCCACAATCCGCAAATTCCCTTCGTGGTCGAGACCACGAGTGCCCAGGTGCAGGTGCTGGGGACTTCGTTCACCGTAAGGGCTGGTAAAGATTCCATTTTCGAGGTTTTGGTACAAACAGGCTCGGTGAATGTTGAGTCCAAGGCACGCAAGGCCAAAGGGGTAGTTGCCCTGGCGGGCGATAGGGTAACCTTGGCAAACAACGAGCTTACCAAAATCAGTGGGGTGGTATCGCCCGAGAGCAAGTACAAAACGAGTAGGCTACAGTTTAAGGACGAACAGCTGAGCAGCATTGTGCAGGTGCTCAATAAAACCTTTGGGTCAAATATTATTGTCGACACCTACCAGGTGGGTAGCCGAAGGCTTACCGTAACCTTTGTCGATAGTTCTATCGACTCAATGGTGGAGGTGATATGCACAGCGTTAGGATTGGAAGCGAAGTACGAGAATAGCACCATTACGCTATGGCAACCATAGAATGTTCAAAACCTACCAAAATACCAATAGGTTAGCAATACGTACCCTGCGCATTGTTAATGTTATCCTGCTACTGGTGGTTTTTAGCAGGAGCTTATTGGTTATGGGGCAGCATTCCAATGATGATCTATTTAGCAAACGGGTTACCATACCCAACCAAAGAACAACGGTATATAGAGCCTTAAACCAGCTGGCCGATAGCATAGGGTTTCAGTTTGCATACGATAGCCGACTGGTAGAAAACGACCGCAGAATTCGACCTCAGGTACAGAATGTTGAGCTAAGGCAAGCCCTACGTCAAATACTTGGCGATAGCCTTTTCCTGTACACAGTTTACGACAACTATATCCTTATCCACAGAAAAAAGCAACCTGTAGATGTACTCGATGCCCGCCAGGCCGTTGAGCTTACCTTCACCATGCTCAGCGGGCGAGTGCTCGATTCCCAAACCTTACAACCCATACCCTACGTAACGGTTGGCATTCCCGAGATTGGTTTGGGTAGTATTACCAACCAGGAAGGCGTTTTCCAGCTTAAAATACCCTTGAAGTTAGAGCCCCGAAACATCAGCCTTATGCACATAGGTTACAAAACCCGCAAATTCCCAATCGATTTGTTGGCCACCGAACCCATCGATATCTTCCTTGAAGCCGATATTATATCGATACAAGAGGTTATTATTCGTAATGTCGACCCCAAGCAGCTTTTACGCGAAGCCTTTGCTCGAATACCCGAAAACTATAGCGTTAAGCCAGTTTATTTCACCTCATTTTACCGCGAGGGGGTGGTTAAAAACGATAAGTACCAGAACTACTCCGAGGCCATTTTTAAGATTTACAAATCATCCTATACTAGACCCAATGAAACCGATCAGGTGAAGCAGCTCAAATCAAGAAAAACTCAGAACCTAGAGCCCGCTGATACCCTAAGTATTAAGTTAAGAGGTGGCATTAATAGCTCACTTACCCTCGATTTGGTGAAGCATACGCCCTTTTACCTCGAGGAGGAGTTTGCTCAGCTCTACAACTTTACGCGCGAAGATATTATTACCATAGGCGATAGGGTGGCCTATGCCATTGGGTTTAACCTGAAGGAGGGTGTTACCGAACCCCTTATGGAGGGTGTAATTTATATCGATATTGATAACCTTGCCATTCTGGGAGCCGATTTCATGGTAAGCCCGCATAACATTGGCCAGGCAACCGATCAGTACGTTTACAAACGAAACCGGAGGTTCCGATTTAGACCTGTGAGCATATCCTACACCGTGCGATACAACAACTACGATGGTGTGCACCACCTATCGCACGTAAGGGGCGATTTGAAGTTCCGGTATCGATACAGGCGCAGCCTGTTTAACAACTCCTTCCATCTTTTCTTCGAGCTGGTTAACACCCAGATTGAGACCGATAATGTGGTGCGTTTCGATAGGCGAGAGTTGGAACCAACCCATAATGTTTTCCTCGATAATTCATGGGTATACGACCAAGTTTTTTGGAACGATCAGAATATCATTCCACCCGAGAAAAGTGTTTTCGATGCGCTAAACGAAATAAGCGCCAAGGTTGAGGAGATTAGATTCGAGTAACAGCCTTTCATCAACAGTTTTGCTGCTAAAAATCATTCTTTTAATCTCCGCTTTTCCTCACAATTAGTTTCGTGTTTAACCCTAAACACGTTATATTTGCAATTTATTTAGACTGATTCCAACTTACTTGTTATCTTTTTAACAACGGGGTAAACAATTCGGCTTCTGTAGCGTTGTTCCCAGTAAGAAAAGAGACATACAATAGTATCAAAATCAATAAACTGTAAGCAATGGCCAACGATCAGGATAAGATTATCGATGAGGTAACGGGTTCGGAGTATAAGTATGGCTTTGTTACCGATATCGAAACCGAAACCATCCCCAAGGGGTTAAGCGAAGATGTGGTCCGCATCATCTCCGAGAAAAAGGGTGAGCCTGAGTGGATGTTAGAGTTTCGACTCAAGGCTTTTCGTCACTGGCAAACCATGGAGATGCCCCAGTGGGCACACCTCAATATCCCCGATATCGATTTTCAGGAGGTGATTTACTACGCTGCCCCCAAGCAGAAACCCAAGCTCGAGAGCTTGGACGAGGTGGATCCCGAGCTGCTCGACACGTTCAATAGGCTAGGTATCCCGCTCGAAGAGCAGAAGCTGCTCACCGGAGTTGCCGTTGATGCGGTTATGGATAGCATATCGGTAAAAACAACCTTTCGCGAAGCTCTTGCCGAGCAGGGTATAGTATTCTGCTCCATGAGCGAAGCTATTCGTGAGCATCCCGACTTGGTGAAAAAGTACTTAGCCTCGGTGGTGCCAGCTAGCGATAACTTTTTTGCTGCGCTCAACTCGGCCGTCTTCAGCGATGGCAGTTTCTGCTACATCCCCAAGGGGGTTAAGTGCCCCATGGAGTTGAGTACCTACTTCCGCATCAATGCGGCGAATACGGGTCAGTTTGAGCGCACCCTGATAGTGGCCGATGAGGATAGCACCGTGTCGTACCTCGAGGGGTGTACTGCCCCACAGCGCGACGAGAACCAGCTGCATGCAGCTGTGGTTGAGATTGTGGCCATGAAAAACGCCGATGTGAAGTACTCCACCGTACAGAACTGGTACCCAGGCGACAAGAATGGAAAGGGTGGCATATACAACTTTGTAACCAAGCGCGGTATTTGTAAGGGAGACAACAGCAAGATATCGTGGACTCAGGTCGAAACTGGCTCCGCGGTTACTTGGAAGTACCCCAGCTGCATCCTCATGGGCGATAACTCATACGGCGAGTTCTACTCCGTAGCGGTTACCAACAACCATCAGCAGGCCGATACTGGAACCAAGATGATACACATTGGCAAGAACACCCGTAGCCGTATTGTATCCAAAGGAATTTCGGCAGGCGTAAGCAACAACAGCTACCGTGGTTTGGTTAAGGTGGTGAAGAATGCCGAAAATGCACGGAACTTTTCCCAGTGCGACTCGCTGCTGCTGGGCGACAAGTGCGGAGCACACACATTCCCTTATATTGAGGTGGACAACCCCAGCGCCATTGTGGAGCATGAGGCCACCACATCAAAAATTGGTGAGGATCAAATTTTTTACTGCAACCAGCGCGGAATTTCTACCGAGGATGCTGTGGCGCTAATTATAAATGGCTACGCCAAGGAGGTGCTCAACAAGCTCCCTATGGAGTTTGCCGTTGAGGCTCAGAAACTACTTGCTATTAGCCTCGAGGGCAGCGTTGGATAAACAAAAAGAATAGTACATATTTTTCAATAGACTTTAAGAACCGAAGCTATGTTATCAATAAAAAACCTACACGCCAGCATCAACGGGAAAGAGATTCTCAAGGGTATTAACCTAGAGATAAAACCTGGCGAAATTCATGCCATCATGGGGCCCAACGGCTCTGGAAAAAGTACGCTTAGCGCTGTGCTTGCCGGTCGCGAGCTGTTTGAGGTAACCCAGGGTGAGATAACCTTTAACCAAAAGGATCTGTTCGAACTATCGCCCGAGGAACGCTCACGCGAGGGGCTTTTCCTTAGCTTTCAGTACCCCGTTGAGATTCCTGGCGTGAGCATGGTGAACTTTATGAAAACCGCGCTTAACGAGCATCGTAAGCACAAGGGGTTAGACCCTCTTTCAGCATCTGACTTCCTGAAGCTAATGCGCGAGCGTAAGGAGCTGGTGGAGATTGACTCTGCCCTTACCAACAGGGCCGTAAACGAGGGTTTCTCTGGTGGCGAGAAGAAGAAGAATGAGATTTTCCAAATGGCGATGCTTGAACCCAAGCTGGCTATCCTCGACGAGACAGATTCTGGTCTCGATATCGATGCGTTACGCATTGTGGCCAACGGCGTTAACAAGCTTAAAAGCCCCGATAAGTCAACCATTGTAATTACGCACTACCAAAGGCTACTGGATTACATTGTGCCCGATTTTGTGCATATCCTTTACAACGGTCGTATTGTTAAAACCGGAGGCAAGGAGCTGGCTCTCCAGCTCGAGGACAAGGGGTACGACTGGATTAAGAATGGAGAAGATGAGTAAACTCAAATGATTAACACCGAGGCACGGAGCCACAGAGAATAATTTTTAAAGCAACAAATGAGCTTGTCAAAATAGTATCTTGTTTTTACAAACAGTTTAATTTTTATATACCTCTGTGCCTCAGTGTCTCTGTGTTGAAGTTAAAGATATAGTTATGAACCCAACAAACATATCCCCCAAAGAGGAGCTGATAAACCTCTACATCGATAACCTCGATTTGATAACCGAGAACTCTGCCGATGTGCTTAACCATGCTCGACCCTCGGCAGTGGAGAGCTTCAAGCTGCTTGGCTTCCCCAGTGCAAAGAGCGAGAAGTACAAGTACATAAAGGTGGAGCAGCTTTTCCGCAACGATTATGAGAAGTACTTTACACCCAAGCCGATCACCTTTAATATCGATGATATTTTTCGCTGCGATATCCCTTCGCTTGATACGCACCTTGCGCTTACGCTCAATGGTTTTTATCTTAATAACCCCGAGATGCTGGTTGAGCTTGAGCACGGGGTAATTGTGGGAAGCCTGGCCGAGGCCGCTAAGAAGTATCCAAATGTGGTGAGCAAGTACTACAACACCTTGGCCAATAACGATGATGATGGTCTGGTGGCCCTCAATACGGCATTTGCGCAGGATGGTGTTTTTATCTACATACCCAAGGGCGTGGTACTCGAGAAGCCCATCCAATTAATCAACCTGCTCATGAGCGATGAGAACCAGATGGTTCAGTACCGTAACCTCATTGTGGCCGAGGAGAATGCCCAGGCCGATATCGTGATATGCGATCATACCCTGTCGCCATCGGTGTTTATATCCAACGAGGTAACCGAGGTGGTAATCAATAGGGGGGCCAGTATCGATATTGTATCGATGCAGAACCAGCACAACGACTCAACCCAGTTCTCCCACTTATTTGGTAAGCAGGAGCGCGACTCGGTGCTTAGCACCAATACGGTTTCGTTGCATGGTGGGGTAATTCGCAACAACGTGCATGTTCTGCTAAACGATGAGGGCTGTGAGAACCATACCTATGGCCTTGCGCTGGTCGACCGCAATCAGCATGTCGATATGTACTCGTTTATCGACCACGCCAAGCCTAACTGTACCAGCAACGAGCTCTATAAAGCTATTCTCGACGATCAGGCTACGGGTGCTTTTAACGGACGCATTCTGGTGCGAAGGGATGCCCAAAAAACGCAAGCATTCCAAAGCAACAACAACCTGCTGCTAACCGCCGATGCTAGGATGCACACCAAGCCCCAGCTCGAGATATATGCCGATGACGTAAAGTGTACCCACGGCGCCACCGTTGGCCAGCTCGATATGGATGCCAAATTCTACATGCAGTCGCGCGGAATTGGCGAGCGCGAGGCTAAGCTGTTGCTAATGTTCGGTTTTGCTCACGATGTGGTTGGCAACATCAAAATTGAACCGCTTCGCGAGCGAATCGATGAGCTGGTGAATAAGCGTTTGCGGGGCGAGCTCTCTCGATGCCACAATTGTCCTATGCATTGCTGCTAGTACTTCCGATAAGAGTAAATTGACTTTAATGCGAACCTTTATTATCTTTACCAAAAATGTAATGTTATGTTATCGGTGAATGGAATTTTTGAAGCAGGAAAGATTAAACTTTTTGGTGATGTGCCTAAGGAGAAACGCTTCAAGGTAATTGTTACATTTGTTGAGGAGATTGATGAAGAAACCTCTGCTGTCAGAGAGTTTTCGGCACAATCTAAGGGGCTCGACTTTTGGATTGCTCAGGAAGAGGATTTGTATCAGGATTATCTTGATGCCAATAAGGGTAAACCATGAAGTTTGGTCAAATAGTTCTTGTACCCTTTCCGTTTGCAGAGCATACGCATAGAAAGGTAAGACCAGCAGTAGTTATTACCGAAACAACAGACAAGTACAAGGATCTAGTTGTGTCTGCTATTAGTTCGGTTGTCCCCAGTAACCTTTCCGACAGAGAAATCTTTATAAAATCCTCACCAAACAATAGGTTAAGGGTAAATTCCATAGTTAAGGTCGATAGGATTATTACGCTAAAGCGTGATGATATCATTGCGCAGTTGGGTTTGCTTTCCGATGACGAATGTGAACTATTTAGTGCAACGTTAACGGAGATGATTGGTTAGCGTAGTAGCTATCGCTAAAGTTTAAAAATCAATGTAAACATATGTCTTTCGATATCAATAAAATCCGAGCCGATTTTCCTATCCTAAATCAACAGGTATACGGTAAACCATTGGTTTACTTCGATAACGGTGCCACCACCCAGAAACCTACCTGTGTGCTCGACACCATTGGTTATTTTTACAACCAAGTAAATTCCAATATCCACAGGGGGGTACATAAGCTAAGCGACGAGTCGACCCGTGCATACGAGGAGGCGCGCGAGGTGGTACGCTCGTTTATAAATGCCAAAAGCACCAAGGAGATAGTGTTTACCTCGGGTACCACGGCAAGCATAAATCTGGTGGCCTTCTCGTTTGGCGAAGCTTTTATTGCTGAGGGCGATGAGGTAATTGTATCGGAAATGGAGCACCACTCCAACATTGTGCCCTGGCAGCTCATGTGCGAGCGCAAAAAAGCTACGCTTATGGTTTTACCTTTCGACGATAGCGGGGAGCTACAGGTTGATAAGCTCGATGGTCTAATATCACCCAAAACTAAGATTATTGCCGTAACTCACGTGTCAAACTCGCTGGGTACGGTAAACCCCATAAAGGAAATTATTGCCAAGGCGCATAGCCACAACGTAAAGGTGCTAATTGATGGCGCGCAGGGTATTAAGCACGGTGTGGTGGATGTGCAGGCGCTGGATGCCGATTTTTATGCATTCTCAGGTCATAAGCTTTATGGCCCAACGGGCATTGGCGTTTTGTATGGCAAGGAGGATCTGCTCGAGCAGCTGCCCCCATGGCAGGGCGGAGGCGATATGATAGCAACGGTATCGTTTACCAAAACGGTATACAACGAGTTGCCCTTTAAGTTCGAGGCGGGTACAGCCAACTACATTGGTGCGGCAGCGCTGGCCACGGCCATAAAGTACTACCAATCCGTTGGAATTGATAATGCCGTGCGCTACGAAACCGAGCTGCTCGAGTATGCCACCCAGCAGCTGCTTGCCATCGATGGGGTAAAGATTTTTGGTACCGCCAAGGATAAGGCCCCCATCATCTCGTTTGTGGTGGGCGATATTCATCCCTACGACACGGGTATGATACTCGACAAGATGGGCATTGCCGTGCGAACCGGCACCCACTGCACCGAGCCCGTTATGGCTCACTTTGGAATAGATGGTACTGTACGGGCATCGCTGGCCCTTTACAACACCTGCGATGAGATTGATCGGCTGATTGAGGCCGTAAAAAGGGTTAAGATGATGTTTGGCTAGCGCATCGCCACTTTCCGTATTTAACTTATCATATCAGTTTAGGCGACTTAAACGTGAGTTGGTCGCCCAAAAATCTATATCTTTGCAGCCGAATTTTCAATACTTTACATACTATGTTTGAACTAAGTGAACAGGAACAGCTACGTAGAGCATCGCTTGCCGAGATGCGTAAGCTGGGGGTTGACCCATACCCTGCGGCTCAATACCCCGTAAGCCATTACTCATCGGATATTAACAATAACTTCGACTCGCTAAGCGAGGCCAAAACCGAGGTTTGCGTGGCAGGGCGTATCATGACCCGTAGGATCATGGGTAACGCATCGTTTTTCGAGATTCAGGATCAGATGGGTAGGGTACAGGTGTATATCCGCCGCGATGATATTTGCCCTGGTGACGATAAAACCCTTTACAACACCGTTTTTAAGAAATTGCTAGATATTGGAGATATAGTTGGCATTAAGGGATTTGTTTTTAAAACCCAGATGGGCGAGATTTCGGTACACACCCAGGAGCTAACCGTGCTGGCCAAATCAATCCGTCCGCTGCCCATTGTTAAGGAGAAGGATGGCCAAACATTCGATGCTTTTACCGATCCCGAGCAGCGCTACCGCCAGCGTTACGTCGATTTGGTGGTAAACCCCAAGGTGCGCGACACTTTTATCAAACGTAGCAAGATAATTAACACCATGCGCGACTTTTTCAACTCGAAGGGTTACCTCGAGGTTGAAACGCCCATACTGCAGCCTATTCCCGGAGGCGCTGCTGCCCGTCCTTTCATTACGCATCATAATGCGCTGGATATGCCCTTATATCTCCGTATAGCCAACGAGTTGTACCTAAAAAGGCTTATTGTTGGCGGATTTGATGGCGTTTACGAGTTTGCCAAGGATTTCCGTAACGAGGGTATGGATCGTACACATAATCCAGAGTTTACTGTTATGGAGATTTACGTGGCCTACAAGGATTACTTCTGGATGATGGACTTTACCGAGGAGATGATTGAGCGTGTGGCTCTGGCCTTACACAATACCACTAAGGTAACCGTTGGCGACAAGGAGATTGACTTTAAGCGACCGTTCCGCCGCGTAACCATGACCGATGCCATTAAGGAGTATGCAGGTGTTGATATCACCGGAAAAAATGAGGATGAGCTGCGCCAAATCTGTACCGATTTGGGTATTGAGGTGGATGAGTCGATGGGTAAGGGCAAGCTAATCGACGAGATTTTTGGCGAGAAGTGCGAGCATCACTTTATTCAGCCCACTTTTATAACCGATTATCCCATAGAGATGTCGCCGTTGTGCAAGCGCCACCGCACAAATCCTGAGCTAACCGAACGCTTTGAGCTCATGGTGAATGGCAAGGAGCTGTGCAATGCCTATAGCGAGCTCAACGACCCAATTGACCAGCTGGAGCGTTTCCAAGATCAGCTTAAGCTAAGCGAGAAGGGCGACGACGAGGCCATGTTCATCGACCACGATTTTGTGCGCGCCCTGGAGTACGGTATGCCAACCTGCTCGGGCATGGGCATTGGAATTGACCGATTGACCATGTTCATGACTAACCAATCGTCTATTCAGGATGTGCTATTCTTCCCCCAGATGAAGCCCGAACCCAAATCGCGCAAGGACTCCCCCGAGGCATATGCAAAGGTTGGTGTTCCGGCAGAGTGGGTTCCTGTACTGCAAAAAATGGGGCACACCACCGTAGCTTCGCTAAAAGGTTTAAAGGCAGGCAAGCTATTTAACGACCTTTGCGGCTTTAACAAAAAGAATAAGCTGGGCATAGAAAATCCCGCCATGGAGGATGTGGCCAAGTGGATTGAGGGCTAAGCAAGCTATTGAGTTAAGAAAAAAGCGTTGAGATTGGGTTTTCAACGCTTTTTTTGATTTACTACATGTACCCTTAACTTCCCATCGTCCGGCTGTTTTTGCCGGTTATGGAAACGTTAAGAGATCGTAGAGCCTACCGCAGAATTTTGTTTTAATCAGGCAGCCTTGGGCAAATGGGGGATGCGAAAAATCATGACAGGTTTTCAAAACCTGTCAGGATTGGGATACACCAGCCTTCGGTTAGTAGCCCCCGCTGCCGCACGAGTCCCCTCGTGTGGCTTTTGCGACAGCAAAAATACTTCCTAGCCACTACGACCCTTGGCGCATTAAGCAAATATAACCATTTTCTTTGCTTCGTTCCCACACGACGGGACTCGTGCGGCAGCGGGGACTTTAAACTTTTCCCTCTTGACCTTGGAAAGTCCGCCAAAAAACAGGCGGACGTTTCCAAGTCTTGCCCGCCCACCCTTATCATTCCTATGTCCGGTTGTTTTTTGCCAGACTTGGAATCGCTAAGGGATAACAGATGAGAACTCGCGGTAGCGGGGACTACTTGAAGTTTACCTTCCTAAAGTTTACCACACCAAACTCGTTGCTGTATGAGTTATGCTCACCATCATAAATAACCTGCGTTGCAACTAGACTTTTTCCCAATAGCTGTTTTAGAAAAACTAAATTCTTTAAAAAGTCCTTGTGAAAACTTCTGGCCGATTTAATCTCGTAAGCATATACTTCATTGCCAAACTCTTGGATAAGGTCTATTTCGCGCTGAGACTTGTCGCGGTAGAAGAACAGATTTGGCAATTTCCCGCGGTTGTAGCGGTGTTTCAAAAACTCTAAAACAACAGTATTTTCTAATAGTGCTCCTCGTAGTGGATGTAACGCGAGTTGTTTCTCATTGTCAATGCCCAACAGGAAACAAGCTAAGCCCGTGTCGCAGAAATATAATTTTGGAGTTTTTACTAATCGTTTTCCCACATTTCGATAAAAGGGAGGCAAACGAAAAATAATGTATGATGCTTCAAGAACACTAATCCAGTCAATTATAGTGTGTACAGAGACACCCACCTCGTTTGCCAATGCCGACGCATTAAGCTCAGTTGCAACTCTACCTGCGCATAAGCGAATAAAAATCTGAAACTTGATTAGATCCTTAACCTTTAGCAGTTGCCGAACATCTCTTTCAATGTATGTGTTGTAATACTGCCTGTTGAGGTCTTGAGTTGGGATTTTCTTAGCCCAAATTGCGGGGTACCCACCGTTAATAAGAAGTGTGTCGGTGCTATTGCTCGATAAATTTCCCAGCTCTTTTATTGATAACGGCAGCAGGGTTAAAGTTGCCGATCGTCCTGCAAGCGATTGGGTAACCTTCTCCATTAAGGCAAAATTGCTACTACCCGTTAGTACAAGATGGCAGTTTGGGGTTTCGTCTACCACAACCTGAATAAATGAAAAGATATCGGGGAGTTGCTGGGCCTCATCAACTATAATACCATGGGCATATTGTGCTAAAAACGTTTTGGGCGACACGGCTATTTGCTCGCGAAGGGTAAGATCCTCGAGGTTGATGTAATGGTAATCTTTAAAAACATTTTTGCATAGGGTAGTTTTCCCCGATTGTCGTGGTCCAGTTACAACTAGCACAGGGTATAGCTGGGCTAAACGTTTCAGCTCACCCTCTATCTCCCTATATATATAATGAGTTTCCATTGGTTGGCGGATTTGAAGTTGTACTTCATATTTGTCCAAATATAGTTAAAATATCATTAAATGCTACAAGTTTAAGAGAAATAGTTCTGCAGCAATGTTACAACTCTATCTATTGGCTTCAGCACAAAGGGAGGGGGAGCGTTAGCTTGTTATTCCCCAGACTTGGAATCGTAAAGGGACAACAGATGAGAATTCGCGGTAGTGGGGGAGAGGAAACGCAGGCGCAGCCTGTAAGAATAGAGCGACGGCGGCAGAGCCGACCGCCGAACCTCGTTTCAATCAGACAACCTCGGGCGAACGCAGGCGCAACCTGTCCCGCAAATAGCGGGAGCCTGCAAGAATAGCCCGACGGCGGCACAACTTGTCCCAGCCTGTCCCGATGCTTTTTGTCGGGAATGTACTATGTCGGGAGCCGACCGTCGAACTTCGTTTCAATATGGCAGCCTCAGCTCAACGAGGGAGTCTAAAGGTAGAAAGGCCTTTGCGTTGTGAAGCGAATTCTTTTGCCTTTGCAGGCAATGCCCGTAGGCGCAACTTGTCCCACAAATAGCGGGAGCCTACTTGTAATAGCCCGACGTCGGCACAACTTGTCCCGACGTACTTTGTCGGGAGCCGACCGCCGAACTTCGTTTCAATCAGGCAGCCTCAGCTCAACGAGGGGTTATGAATAAAGTCCCACTGGTAATTAAATAGTTCGGTGCCGGCCGAATAATCCATCAGGGCCTCAGGCGAACGGAGCGAACGGAGGCATTTGAACAGCCTCAGTTTAACAGAGAATTATTTAACAATAAAAAAATAGGCAAGGGTCCAAATAATGACAGTAGTTATGATATTTCTCAAATAATTGTTAATTAATTCATCATTAAGATTCCCTCTAAACCCCTTGAGCATCCAAAAAAAAGTGCTCCGGTTATTCCAAAAAAAAACCTATTTTTCTTATTCATATTAAAATTCCCCGTTCGGCTTAGGTTTACCTACCAAAGGTAGGTTGTGCCTAAGTCGTATCCATCTCTTTTGGCTTCGCCAAGATAATAACTATTTGTATGCACCCGTTCGCTTCACCGAATAAAACTTGGCAAGTTTTTGGTCGACTTGCAAAGTAAATTTTTTTGACTTTTGCAGGCGAAAGCCTGCAAGAATAGACCGACTCAGGTGCAACCTGAGCCGAACGGGGAAGGCACGAACTTAAAGGCGTGCAGCCTCCGGCCGATACTTTGAACAAGCTGGCAGAAGTTTTGAATACGACAGTGGATTATCTTTTAAACAGGAACTCGGACGAAAAGGCGCAAACAGCCCTGCGGGATGCCGAACTGTTGGCGCAATTTAAAGAGGAAATTTTGCGCTTTACCAAAGTTGTCCTTTTGCAAATCAAAGTCTAACTTTGCTTTTATATCAAACCGAAAAAGTCCCCTACGGTACCAGAAAAACTCAACATCCTCAACACTAAAAGTTATATTGTTCACATCAAGGATAATCTCGTTTCTGGAATAACCTAGACTAATATGCCTAACATAAATTGGCGTACCATCGTTTACTCTTAAAATATTGGAATAACCAAACTTAAAAAACCACTCAATAACCCTATCGGTTGTGATATCATGTGTCTCACTAACTATTAGCACCATTATGTTTTCAGCTTTTTAAAACACCTTTCTACTTAAGATTTAGCATATACTTATATGCTCCCTTCATGGTAAAGGACCGAAGATTACTCGGATCATAACTAAATATAAAACTTTCGAGCTCCTCATTCTTAAAGGCATCTCGAACCCCTTCTCTAATTGAGCCTGAAAGTCTGGAGTAATCTGTAAGGCTTTTACAGGTATCACAATTAATATAGGCCTCTTTCATTTCTTTGAACGGCACCTCCTTGTACCAGCTGCCCTCAAGGATCCCTGCGGTGGAGTCAATTTGTGCAAGACCAATAGCTCTCCTGTTATTATTAATCTTTTCATAGTTGCTGTTATAGGGTCCAAAATCCAACGATACGGTTTCCTTGTCAAAATCAAAACATATTCCAATTTTACCATAAGGGCTATCAACTGAAGAATAGTGCATAATAGACTCGTATGAAGAGGGTTGCAGTTTACCCTCATATAATGCTTTTAGAATGCACTCGCTGTATGGCCTGTTAAAAACCATGTGGGAATATGGTTTACGGGATGCCAACTCGGCATCAGCCGAGACCATTTTAGGGAGATAAAAGAAATGTCTTAGCATTGCTAATAATCGACCAGCAATAATTGGTTCTTCGTTTTTAAAGAAATCAGGGAATCCCTTCTCGAAAATATAGTCAAAAAGCATTATGCCTTGGTAGTAGTAGGTTGAGTCTCTTTTTTCGTCAGAAATTTTTTGGAACTCCTGATCATACACAATAAACTTATTAATTAGGCTTATAAACTCATGATCCAAAGTCTTCTCGTACTGTTCACGCAAAAGAGGATAAACCTCAGTAAAAGTCACCCATTTTTTCGTACCAGCAACTGCAACAAACTCCTTATATCGTTTAAAATCATCCAAGGTTCTCCCCCTGAGCACCAGTTGACGCGCTATGCTAATCGCGCTATCGAGCTGATTCGTTTTTAAATAGCAGATGGACAGATTATGTAAATCCTTAGCAAAAAAACTAGCCTTCCCACGTAATTCCTCATATGCTACAATGGCCTGGGAGTAGCTTTGATTTCTAATGGCAATCTCAATGTCGTTAATCTCGTGATGATAGTTTACGTAACTATCCAAAAACTGTCCTTTCCCATAATTTAAAGTTAGAACTATGGTAAGAACTAAAATGCAATATTTCATTTCTCGATTATTTAGGATTTTAAGTAAGAATGGAACTCCGATAAACCGTCATTATCCTATACACTAATGGCTTATTCATTGGTGTTTCATTTTTATACCCTTAATTATTTTAATCAGGCACACCAACAATATTGGGGTGCCTGATTTTTAATAGCATAGGATGATTTACTATGGGCATTCAACCGCGAAATACTCCTCTTTGAAAGATCCATCGTCATGAATATCCATAACATCCTTAACACATCCACCAGTAGTGGCGTCTTTTCCACCTTCCGTTTCAATAGTTTCAACAATAATTCCACCATTAACTGCCCTCATTTCTGCATTGCTAACCTGACAGTTCCCTAAGAGATTTAGATTTAGTTTCTTCATTTTAGTTAATTTTTATGTTAATAAAAGTTTTGTTCACCTTAACACCCTTTGGGCCCATCAAGGATGCTTTGGCATACCAAAGGTAGGTTGCTTCCCTGAAACCACATTTCAGGGAAGCAACTACACCTATGTTTAACAACATATTTTCATTCAACAGATCGCTTATAACCTTATCTAACTGTTTGTTACGATGTGTTTCCTCTAACTTAAGAAAGGGAAAATTAAATAAAAACAAGTTGCGCAATCAAGCCTATACCATTCACTACTAGTCTTTTACCCCCCCCATTTGTATCATTGAATCTTTCATCCAAGGGTTCGAACCCAAACTTAAACTCCACCGGCCGGTTGTAGTAATAGGTTTGATTTGTGCGGGAGTACTCAATTTTTGCCCCCAGCTCACAAAGCTGGTTAACGTAGCTATGAACCGTGCGGGCGGTTACGCCCAAGCGCTGGGCCAGCTCGGCGGGTGTTCCCGTGCTGCGGCTTTTAATTTGCTGGTGGAGCGTTTCTAAAAGGTCTTTTACTTTTAAAATCATTGCGGTTTGTTAGTTACTGGTTAACAAATAGGGTGAAACTGTGCAGAGGCAATAAGCCCCTCTACTATATATCATCCAAAACACCAATTTGTGACAATGATTTTTGAAGTTTTTTCTTAAAAAATCGTTATTCAGAATTTATCTAAATATTGTTATTGATTATACTGCTGTATACCTATGAATTAGCGAAAATAAAAAAACGGCTTGGCACAGCACCCGCCACACCAGTCCCCTCGTTTGGCTTTTGCCACAGCTAAAAATCATAAAGCAAATATTACCATTTACTTTGCTTCGTTACCACACGGTGCAATCATGCGGTAGCAGTGTAAAAGTAGGAAGAAAAGTTATTTGTAGCTCTTTATGTTGCCACTTACTCCCCCCAAAGCTGCTTGTTCAACTCTGCCACTCGTTCATGGTTAACCACAAACCCTGTTTCCCGTGCATAGGTACCGCACTCCTCGATCGGCACGTAGCCCTCCTCGCCCTGCCACTTGGCTATGTAGGGGTTGTAGGTACACTTAGCAGGTTGGGAGTAAATATTTTCGGGATCCTTAATAAATACGCGGCAATCGGTGCACATATGACGGAACTCGCAATCCTTGCAAACATCTATTTGATCCTTGGTAATGTTCCAGTGCTTTTTAAACTCGGGATGATTTAATGCTTGCTCTAAAGTTGTGTCGTTTATGTTACCAAAGGATTGGGTGCAGGAAGGGCAGTTTTTGATGTTGCCTTTTGAGTCAACTGAGATTTTCTTGTACAAACAGGTATTATAAGATGACGATAATGTAAAATAATGAACATTTACCGTGAACAACTTTGAGTTAATATCCCCACAATTTGCAGAGGGAAGGCAAAACTCTTTACTAAAAAAAATCTAAGTACATGACAAAAAATTAAATACACTGTAATCTAGGCTATTGTATCCTGTTAAGAGAACTTTTGACAAGTAGTCCAACCCGCATTTGAAAACGCTAACAGCCCTACGACCATGTTTTTTTATGTCTATCTTTTTCACGTTTTCATCGATATAGTCGCCAATCTTATAGCACCAAACAAAAGCAATCATTACTAAAGAGAAAAGCTTTTCTAGCCTCTCAAGATCAGCAACATGTGTGTCTTCGATGTTAAATCCGCTGCTTTTCAACCCCCTGAACAATGTTTCAATTTGCCACCGTTGCTTGTAGCCTGCATTCCCGAAACGCCTAACAAGCCTGGCGTAGAAATCATTACATAAAATGCTGTTTTTCCGCAAAATAAACCTCAATTCATTTGGATGTAACATCGTTATGTATTATATTTGAACACATAACGATACGAACCATGAGCATAGTAAAACAGTTGGACAAGCGGTCAGGCATAACGTATGCCTACGAGTCTACGTCCCGATGGGATAAGGAAAAGAAACAGTCGAGATCAACTCGGAGATTGATCGGTCGCGTCGATGATGAAACCGGCGAGATAAAGCTTACGGACGGCCGGTGTCGAAAGGGCGCTTCAGAAAGCCAGG
>Ga0334884_1000296_pt1 | contig 94232 bp, 88 predicted proteins | sample GraSluR1_MG_7_FD_207215 | JGI IMG/M metagenome (GOLD analysis project Ga0334884, IMG submission 207215) | Sludge microbial communities from methane-producing bioreactor in Wageningen University, Netherlands - Granular Sludge_12_05 R1 | ecosystem: Engineered > Bioreactor > Anaerobic >... | reverse complement strand
CTGCTTTAGATATTAATAAGACAAAATATAAAGAAACATTAATAATAAATTTTATTTTTTTGGGATTTGCTATTATTGCTGAAACTTTTATTTATTTATTTGTAATGGGCAATTTTAATGATTATATAAATAATGATTTCAACCTTGGTTGGGGGGGTTTTTCTAGTATTTCAACTATATTCTTGGTTATTTTATTTGCTATTATTGGAGAATATTCAAAAAAATCAAGTAATATTTTTCTTCCTATACTAATTAATGTTTTTATTTTATTTTTAATGTTTTTTATGACTCGCGGAGTTTATATAGCTTTTTTAGTTATAATTATTCCTTTCATTTTGCACATTAGTAAAGATTTTTCTAATAAAAATAAATTAATAAGATTTACTACTATTACTTTAATGACAGTGCTTTGTATTATATTGTTAATAGGAATACCTTTCGGTATTGCTGGGTCGGTAATAGAAAGATTGTCTGATTCTACTGTTAATTTTGCGAATTTAGATATTGCGTTTGACAGAGGAATGGATGTATTCATGTTGAATCCAATTTATGGAACGGGGATGTTTACATCACACTATTTTCTTGATTCAATTACTAGTAGTTTAGGAAATAGTTTTTTTTATAGTAATTCCATTATTCAAATTTTATCTTCTTTAGGATTAGTTGGTTTTGGATGCTTTGTATATTTCTTGTTCACAGTTTTTAAAAAGGCTAAGTATAATACTATATACAATAAAATTGTAATGTATATAGTAATTTCTTTAAGTATAATTGGTTTCTTTGATGCTGTTTTTTTAAATGTAGTTATAATGGTTCCGTTGATATTGTTTCTTGTAGGTATTGATGAGGTTGAAGAAAAAGATAAGGTGAGAGAAGGTGAAAACTATGTATGAAGTAAGAGTTTTAGGTAAGAATATTAAATATGAAGGTAATATGCTTTTAAGTGAAATTGCTAAGGAACTAGAAATTGAAGCATATGTAGCAAAAGTTAATAATAGAATGCGTGAACTATCTTATTATGTTAATTACGATTGTGAAGTTGAATTTCTAGATCTTAATGATTTCGATGCTGTTCGCTGTTATGAGACAAGTATGAGATATATAATAATTATGGCTTTAGAAAAAATGTATCCTGGAATACAAGTCAAATTTAATCAGTGTGTTTCAAGATCTATATCTTGTGAAATTCTAAATTTTAAAGATAAGATTGATGTTAATTTTTTGGAGAAACTTGAAGCAGAGATGCAATTAATAGTTAAAAAAGATATTCCTATAAAGAGGAAAAAAATATCTAAAAAAGAAGCAATTAAATTATATTCATCAAAAGGTTATTTTGATAAAGTAGAAGTTTTGAAATATAGAAGTGAAGATAGTGTAAACTTATATGAGTGTGATGGCTACGAAAATTATATGTTTGGTTATATGGTAGCGTCTACTGGTTATTTAAAAAAATATAGACTAAAAATGTACAATCCAAATTTTATTGTCCAATTTCCTAGAGCAGAAGAAAAAGGTGAAATTCCACAATTTGAAGATTCGCCTATATTTGGGAAAATGCTTGCTGATGCACAAAAATGGTCTAATGATATTGAATGCAATACCATTCCAAAATTAAACAAGTACATAAACAATAATACTGCTGTTGATTTGGTTAACTTATGTGAAACAAAACATAGTAATATGCTTGCTGAACTTGGGATGAAAATAAAAGATAACATAGAAGATATTAGGGTTATTGCAATTGCTGGACCTTCCTCATCAGGTAAAACTACTTTTTCTAATAGGTTAAGAATTGAATTGATGACTAGAGGTATAAAGCCGATTAGGATTTCAATGGATGATTATTATTTAGATAGAGATTTTGCTCCAAAAGATGAGAATGGAAAACCAGATTTAGAACACATTCATGCATTGGATATTGAAAAATTTAACAATGACTTGTTATTATTAATAAAGGGTGAAGATGTTGAATTGCCAAAGTTTGATTTTACTACTGGTAAAAGATTAAAAGGTAAAAAAATTCGAATTAGAAGTAATCAACCAATAATAATAGAGGGAATCCATGCTTTGAATGAAGAACTAACATCTTCAATTCCAAAACATCAAAAATTTAAAATATATTTAAGTCCTTTATCTCAAATTAATATTGATAATCATAACCCAATTAATGCAACTGATATTAGAATGTTAAGAAGAATAGTTAGAGATGAAAAGTTTCGAAAAACACATCCTAGTTCTACTTTTTCTATGTGGTCTTCAGTAAGAAGAGGTGAATTCAAGTGGATTTATCCTTGGCAAGAAGGGGCTGACTATATTTTTAACACCGAGTTAACGTATGAGTTAGGTGTAATTAAAAAATATGCATTGCCTGTTTTAGAGTCTATTAATAGAGATGATAAGTATTTTGTATCGGCTAATAGATTAGTAAAATTTCTAAAATATTTCAAAGATATAGATGATAGACTTGTCCCTTGTAACTCCTTGTTACGAGAATTTATTGGTGAAAGTTGCTTTTATTAAAAAATATAGAAAAGCTCGCTTTTTTAGTTGTAAAAAAGGACAAATTATAATATAATAATAAAAAGAGGTGGATTATGGATTCTAACTTTATAAACAATTTTCATCATAATTATGTAGTTGATGCGTATAACTACTTAGGTGCACACGTTATAGAAGAAGATGGAATAATGAAAACTGTGCTTAGGGTTTTTGCTCCAAGCGCACACAGGGTTTCTGTTGTGGGTGATTTTAACGGTTGGAATGATAATGCCAATGTTATGCAAAAAATTAGTACTGAAGGATTATGGGAAACTAAAATTGCGGATTTGAAAGAATTTGATAATTATAAATATGCGATTGAATCAAGAAATAGGAAATTGTACAAGCAAGATCCTTATAGCTTTCATAATGAGACAAAAGGAGCAACATGTTCTAAAATTTACAATTTAGATAAATATCAGTGGAACGATGAAGATTGGATTAAATCTAGGACCAGTAATTCGATTTTTCAAAAGCCAATTAATATTTATGAAATGCATTTTGGCTCTTGGCGTAGATATAAAACAAATGACTATTTTGATTATAAAAAAATGGCTGAAGAGCTAATACCTTATGTTAAAAAGATGGGATATACTCATATCGAGGTTATGCCACTTTTAGAATACCCGTTTGATGGTTCTTGGGGTTACCAAGTAACTGGTTATTACAGTATTAGTTCAAGATATGGGTTACCTATTGAGTTTATGGAATTCATAGATATAGCTCATCAAAATGGTATTGGTGTAATTATGGACTGGGTTCCTGCGCACTTTCCTAAAGATGAACATGGCCTATGTGAATTTGATGGTTCATACGTTTATGAATATTCAGATCCACTAAAAATGGAACATAAAAGTTGGGGCACTAGAGTTTTTAATTATGCAAGATGTGAAGTTAAATCTTTCTTAATTTCTAATGCAATATTTTTATTTGATAAATTCCATATTGATGGGTTAAGAGTAGATGCAGTTGCTTCAATGCTTTATTTAGATTATGATAGAATAGAATGGAGGCCAAATGTATTTGGTGGCAATCATAATTTAGAGGCAATTGATTTTTTTAAAGCTTTGAATACAGAAGTTTTTAAATATTATCCTAATGTAATGATGATCGCTGAAGAATCTACTGATTTTGCAAATGTTACAAAACCTGTTTATCTAAATGGACTTGGATTTAATTTTAAATGGAATATGGGATGGATGAATGATGCTTTAAGCTATGTTCAAACTGATCCAGTTTTCAGAAAGTATGGTCATGGAAAGTTGACTTTTTCATTGCATTATGCCTTTAGTGAAAATTTCATTCTGCCGATTTCTCACGATGAGGTAGTGCACGGGAAAAAATCTTTACTAGATAAAATGCCAGGTACTTATGAACAAAAATTTTCTAACTTTAGAGCATTTTTAGGATATATGATGACACATCCTGGTAAAAAACTGATGTTTATGGGGCAAGAATTCGGGCAATTTATAGAATGGGATTATAGCAAAGAATTGGATTGGTTGCTTCTTCAGTATGAGGCTCATAAAGAAATACAAACATATGTAAGAAACTTGAATAATTTCTATTTAAAAAATAGTTGTTTATGGGAAGATGATTATTCTTGGGATGGCTTTAAATGGATAGCTTGTGATGATAGTAATAATAATTGCATAAGTTATCGTAGAATAAATAAGAGTAAAGATGAACTAGTAATTGCTATTAATTTTTCAGGGCTTACTTGTGAAAATTATTTTTTAGGAGTTCCTGCAGGTAAATATAAAGAAGTTTTTAATAGTGACGATGTTAAATACGGAGGAACTGGAAATTTAAATACGAAAGTTATATCTACTCAAAACTTTACTATTCATGGGTTTGATACTTCTATTTCTATTACTATACCAGCTTTATCTGTAGTAATATTTCAAAAAATGCAAAAATAATTGAAAGGAGAATCACATGTACTTTTGTACATGTGAAAAAAATGTAATGTTAAACAAAAAAGAATGTGTGGCGATGCTTTTAGCTGGTGGACAAGGAAGTAGGTTACATGTACTAACTAATAGGTTAGCCAAACCTGCTGTCTCATTTGGTGCAAAATACCGAATTATAGATTTCCCTTTATCTAATTGTATTCATTCAAACATTGATACTGTTGGAGTTTTAACTCAATATCAACCTCTAATTTTAAATGATTATATAGGTAATGGACAACCTTGGGATTTAGATAGAGTTTTCGGTGGCGTGCATATTCTATCTCCTTATCAAGGCAAGGATAAAACAGATTGGTATAGAGGAACTGCTAATGCTATTTACCAAAATGTTAACTTTATTCAGAGATATAATCCAGAATATGTTTTGATATTATCTGGTGATCACATATATAAAATGGATTATAGTAAAATGCTTAGATTTCATAAAGAAAACAAAGCTGATTGCACAATAGCAGTAATAAATGTACCTATGAATGAAGCGAGTAGATTTGGAATTATGAATACAAATGATAGTATGAAAATATTAGAGTTTGAAGAAAAACCCAAAGTTCCGAAAAGCACAAAGGCTTCTATGGGCGTTTACATTTTCTCAGCAGAAGCATTATACAAATATTTAGAAGAAGATGAGCAAGATATTACATCTGAAAATGATTTTGGTAAAAATATAATTCCAAAAATGCTTAAAAATGGATTGAATTTATATGCATATACATTCGAGGGATATTGGAGAGATGTAGGTACAATTACTAGTTTATGGGAAGCAAATATGGATTTGTTGGGGGTTAACTCTGAGGTTAACTTACAAGATCCTAATTGGAGAATACTATCAAGAAATGATGCTTTTCCACCACAATTAATAGGTGAAAATAGCACAATTGTAAATTCATTAATTACTGAAGGTTGTCTGGTTGAGGGAACTGTTATTAATTCGTTGCTTTCATGTAATGTTAAAGTTGCAAAAGGTGCGGTTGTCAAAGATAGTGTGATTTTTGAAAATACTATTATTGAAAGTGGTGCAATTGTTAATTATAGTATTATCGATCAAGATGTAATAATAGGTAAAAAGTCTATAGTAGGAGCTCCAAAAGAAGAAACAAATAAAATAACTGTTATAGGAAGTTATGTTGAAGTTGAAGCAAAAGCTAAAGTATTACCAGGTGCTATCGTTGATAGTACAATAAAAGGAGAATAAATATGGCATCGATTTTAGGAATAATATTTTCCAATATACATAATAAAGAAGTTTTTGAGATAACACAAGTAAGAACTATTGCTTCCGCTCCTATTGGCGGTAGGTATAGATTGATTGATTTTACACTATCGAATTTAGTTAATCATGGTGTAAATCACATTGGTTTAGTTACAAAAAGTAATTTTCAATCTCTAATGGATCACATAGGATCTGGAAAAGAGTGGGACTTGGCTAGAAAAACGGGTGGATTAGTAATCCTTCCTCCATATGGAATAAATGAAGATACTATTTATAATACAAGACTTGAAGCTTTGAAAAGAATAATTAGTTTTATAAATAGCGCAAAAGAAGAATACGTAATATTAACAGATTGTTATCATGTATGTAATGTTGATTTTTCTGACCTTTTGGATTTTCATATTCAAAAAAATGCTGATATAACTTGTGTGTATCGTACTCAAAAAGTCGCGAATGACTCATATTATCTTCCTGCTAATGCATTTGTTCTTGCTCCAAATAAAAGAGTACTTAGTATGGATGTAGTAGAAAATGTCAATGAGGAAGCTAATGTTTCGGTTGATATGTGGATATTAAAGAGAGAATTATTACTAAGTTTAGTGCTTGATGCAATGAATTTTAATTCGCATAGTTTTAATAAAGATATTTTAAAGCAAAATGTTAATAATTTAAAAATTTATGGATATAAATTTTCAGGATTTTTCGGTAACATAAGCAGTTTACAAAGTTATTATGATGTAAACATGCAATTGTTAAAAAAAGAAGTTCGTCAAGAATTATTTGAAGTTAAAGGTAGATCCATTTATACGAAAGTTCGTGACTCAGCGCCTACGTTATATTGTGAAAATGCTAAAATTACTAATTCTTTAATAGCTGATGGATGTATTATTGATGGAAATGTTGAAAATTCAATTTTGTTTAGAGGTGTAAAAGTTGGAAAAGGTTCGGTTATTAAAAATTCAATTTTAAACCAAGATACTGACGTTTCTGAAAAAACAAGTCTTGAATATGTTGTGACTGATAAAAATGTAAAAATTTATAATAAGAAAGAGATAAAAGGAAGTGCTAGTCATCTTATATATGTAAAAAAAGATGCTAGTATTTAAATTTTCTTAAAAAGGTGAGTATATGAAAAAAGTATTATTTGCGGTTGCAGAGTGTCAACCATTTATAGCTACAGGTGGGCTTGCAGAAGTTGCAGGCTCTTTACCTAAAGCAATTATGGCCTCTAATACGAATTACAAAGTTGAAGTGATAATGCCGCTTTATCGTGGTATTTTAGAAAAATACGGAAGTAAACTTAAATTTTTGGGCAAATCGCAAATACAACTAGCTTGGCGTAAACTATATTGTGGATTGTTTCAAATGGCCTATGAAGGTGTAACTTATTATTTTATAGACAATAAGTATTATTTCGATAGAGACAATATATATGGTCATTATGATGATGGCGAAAGGTTTGCGTTTTTTTCTAAGAGTGTTATTGATGTTTTGCCTTTATTAAAAAACCAACCTGATATCATTCACACTCATGATTGGCATACAGCTTTAGTAAATATTTTTCTAGATGTTTTATATAAAAAAGAAGGAAAATACACTAATATCAAATCTATTTTTACAATTCATAATATAGAGTACCAAGGTAGATTTGGAGTTCATATTTTAGAAGATGTTTTTGGAATTTCTAAAAAATACACAGATTTACTAATTTATAATGGAGATATTAATCTTGTTAAAGGTGCTACAGTAAGCCCAAGATATTCAAGAGAAATAGCTCTTTCTCAATATGCTTGCGGGTTAGAATACATAATTCGTTTAAATAGTAGTAAAATTATTGGAATAATTAATGGTATCAATATAGATTTTTATAACCCTATAAGTGATCAAAGCATTAATGCTAACTTTGATTCAAATACCATTGATAAAAGAATGGAAAATAAAAAAGCTTTGCAAATTGGTTTAGATTTAGAAGTTAGTGAAGATATTTGTACTATTAGTATTATTTCTAGATTAGCTAGTCACAAAGGTATTGATTTGATACTTGATAAGTTTCACGAAATTATGCTTGATAATGTTCAAGTGATAATCCTTGGTAAGGGTGATTATTATTATGAGCAAAGATTTTTAGAAATGGCAAGATTTTACCCTAAAAGAGTAAGCACTTTGATCACTTATGATATAGATCTTTCAAAACAAATCTATAGTGGTAGTGACTTATTCTTAATGCCTTCTAAGATGGAACCGTGTGGGTTAAGTCAAATGATTGCTTCGCGATATGGGTGCGTACCTATTGTTAGAGCTACTGGTGGATTGTATGATACAATTAAAGATTATAGTGAGATTGATGGAAACGGGTTTGTTTTTAAAGACTATGATTCAGCACAAATGCTTTCAAAAATAAATGAAGCTGTTAATGTATTTAGCAAAAAAGAGGAATTTAAGAAATTAGTTAAGAGAGCGATGGAAGTCGATTTTAGTTGGGGCAGATCCAGCAAAGAATATATAGCAAAATATAACGAGCTATTGAAAAAACAAGGAGTGTAAATAATGGAAGTAGTCTATGATTCAGCAAAAATAAGGGAAATGTTAGAAGAGAATTTGACAAAAATGTTCGAAACTTCTATCAGTGAGGCTAAATCTGAACAAATATATAAAGCTTTAGCAGCATCAATTAATGAAATAATGAGAAGAAAAAGAAGAGAATTTAATACTAGAGTAAAAACAAAAAAAGCAAAAAGAGTATATTATTTAAGTATGGAATTCCTAATGGGAAAATCTTTAAGAAATAACATAAGTAATTTAGGTCTTTTTGATACAGTTGAAAAAGTAGTGGAAGATATAGGTTTTACTATTGAAGACTTGTGTGATCATGAACCGGATGCAGGACTTGGGAATGGTGGTTTGGGAAGACTAGGTGCTTGTTTTTTAGATGCTTTGTCTAGCCAGCAATATCCTGCAACTGGTTTTTCTTTGCGTTATGAATATGGTTTTTTTAAACAAAAAATCGACCATAATGGATGGCAAACTGAAGCGCCCGATGTATGGTTACCAGAAGGTGATGTTTGGCTAACTATAAGAACAGATAAAGTTTTTAATGTAAAATTTGATGGTGAAGTTGTTGAGAGAAATATTAATGGAAAAACTTATTATGATTATAAAAATTATAATGAGGTTGAGGCTATACCGTATGATATGATGGTTCCTGGAGCTGAAAGTGATGCTGTAAGTGCTTTGCGCTTGTGGAGAAGTAGAAATGTACATACTTTTGATATTAATTCCTTTTCTCAAGGTGACTATATTAAAGCGATGAGAGAATATAATGATGCTGAATTAATCACAAAAGTTTTATATCCTGCTAATGAACATTACGAAGGGAAAGTTCTAAGATTAAAGCAACAATATTTTCTTGTAAGTGCATCAATTCAAAGTATAATAACCGATCATTTTAAAAATTATGGTGATATTAGAAGTTTGCCAAAACATGTAGCGATACATATTAACGATACTCACCCTGCTCTGTGTATTCCTGAATTAATGAGAATTTTAATTGACAATTTTCAGTTGAGCTGGGATGAGTCTTGGGAGATAGTTACTAAAACTGTTGCATATACTAATCATACTATAATGGCAGAAGCCTTAGAAAAATGGGAAGAGTTTATTATAAGAGAAAAACTTCCAAGAATTTATGTTATTTTAAAACAAATTGATCGTAAATTCCGTGATGAAGCAAGATGCTTAGGTGTTAAGAACGGAGATTTAGATCATTTAGCTGTTTTTTCACATGACAAAGTTCATATGGCTAATTTGTGCGTTATAGCATCACACAAAGTAAACGGAGTTTCTGCTTTACATAGTAATATAATCAAGGACAGCATTTTTAATGGCTACTACAAAGTAACACCTGAAAAATTTACAAATGTAACTAATGGAATTGCTTATAGAAGATGGTTGTGTCAATCTAACCCATTATTAAATCAATTGCTGGAAGAGAAAATCGGTCATTCTTTTTATAAGGACGCTGTTAAACTTGAAGATTTTTCAAAATTTGTTGATGATGAAGACGTGTTAAATAGGTTAGAAGAAATTAAATATAAAAACAAATGTGATTTTGCTAAGTATTTATATAAAAAAGAAGGGATAGTAATTGACCCTAAGACTAGATTCGATGTGCAAGTAAAAAGGTTACATGAGTATAAAAGACAATTATTAAATGTATTAAAAATTGTATTTTTACTAACGCAACTTGAAGAAAATTATAATGCAGATTTTACTCCTCAAACATTTATATTTGGAGCAAAAGCTGCACCCTCTTATTTAGCAGCTAAACAAGTTATACAGTTAATCTATTGTTTGTCAAAGGAAATTGAAAAAAGACCAGAGATTAGAGAAAAATTGAACGTAGTATTTACTGAAAATTATTGTGTTACAACTGCTGAAAAACTAATGCCTGCGAGTGAAGTAAGTGAACAAATTTCGTTAGCTGGGAAAGAAGCTAGTGGTACAGGTAATATGAAATTCATGATAAATGGAGCACTAACTTTGGGTACCTTAGATGGTGCAAATGTTGAAATGTGTGAAAATCTAAATGGAGAAAATATTTTTATATTTGGACTAAAATCAGAAGACGTTAAGAAAATTTATGAAAAAGGTTATAATCCTTATGATTATTTCAACAATAATGAAAATATAAGAAAAGTTTTGAATAGATTGAATCAAGGGTTTAATGGGCAATCTTTTGCTCATATTACCGATTATTTATTAAACCATTATCCACAAGCTGATCCTTATATGTGTTTAGCTGATTTTGATAGTTACTTGGAAGCACATTATAAAATGGACGAATTATATAAAGATAAAATTAAATGGAACAAAGCCTCATTAATGAATATTTCTAGGGCTGGTATTTTCTCGGCTGATAGAAGTATTGATGAATATGCTGAAAATATTTGGAACATAAAGAGGATTTAATAAATATGGAAAAAATCATTTACAATCCAATTTTTGAGGAATTTAAATCTCCAGTCGGAGCAGCTGAAAAAAATAAAAAAATTTCAGTTAAAATAAAAATTTCACAAGAATATATTATAAATTTACCGCTTATTAATATAAAAGATGATAGCGGTATGGATGTATTATCTAAACAAATGAACATTGTTGATCAAAGTAGTCAGTACAATGTTTATTGTGTTGATTTTACCATCAGTAAAGAAGGGTTGTATTGGTATTGTTTTCAATTTTCAGATTGTTATGGTATTCATTACATTGGATGTAAACCGAATTTAGAGCCGAAACTAACTGATTTTTTACCAAATTATTGGCAGTTAAGTGTGCATAATAAATTCAGAGGCAATTTAAACTGGTTTAAAGGTACAATAATGTATCAAATAATGGTTGATAGATTTTATAAGGGAGAGGATCTTCCAGTTAAAGAAAATGTAAAAGTTCATGAAAATTGGGATGATATTCCAAATTATAAAGCAGTTGATGGGAAAGTACTGAATAATGATTTTTTTGGAGGGAATTTAGAAGGGGTCATTAAAAAATTAGATTATTTATCTAGTTTAAATGTAACAACGATTTATTTAAACCCAATATTTGAGGCTTTTTCTAATCATAAATATGATACTGGTAATTATTTAAAAATCGATTCAATGTTTGGTGATGAAAAAACATTTATAAAACTATGTAAAGAAGCAAAAAAAAGAAAAATGAATATTATATTAGATGGTGTTTTTAATCACACAGGAGATGATAGTATATACTTTAATAAGTATGGAAACTATCCTGACTTAGGAGCTTTTCAGTCAAAAGATTCTAAATATTATGACTGGTTTAGATTTAATAGTCATCCTAACCATTATGATAGTTGGTGGGGGTTCACCACTTTACCAAGTGTAAATCAAGATTCAAAAGATTATCTTGATTTTATCTCGGGACCTAATGGAGTTATTGAAAAATGGCTTAGATTAGGAGCGAAGGGATTTAGATTAGATGTTATAGATGAATTGAACAATAATATAGTTGAATCTATAAGTAATGCAGTAAAAAGAGTTGATGATGAAAATATTTTAATTGGTGAAGTTTGGGAAGATGCTTCTAATAAAATAGCATATGGAATTAGAAAAGAATATTTTAATGGGAAACAGTTAGATAGCGTAATGAATTATCCTTTTAAAGAAGCAATTATTTCATATTTAAGATATAATACTTGGGGAAAATTGAAAAATGTTATTAGATATATTATTAATAACTATCCTAAGCATGTATTAGATAGCTTGATGAATATTTTAAGTACACATGACACTATGAGAATTTTAAATTATTTTGCATATGTTGATGGCGAAAAACTTTCTAAGGATGAACAAGCCAGTTATAAAATGAGTAGTATGGAGTTTGATGAAGCAACTCAAAAATTGAAGTTAGCATCTTTACTTCAATTCACATTGCCTGGAGTTCCTTGTATATTTTATGGAGATGAGGCTGGAATTCAAGGATTTAAAGACCCGTTCTGTAGAAGGACTTATCCTTGGAATGATGTCAATAAAACAATAAGTGATTGGTATAAAAAAATAACTCAAATTAGGAAAATGAGTGTATTTATCGATGGTTCATATAAAGAGTATATAATTAACCAAGAAATTTTTTCATTTAAAAGATATAACAATAGTGAAGTAATTCTAGTAGTTGTAAACAATAGCGATTTTTCATATGATTTACACTTAGATTCAAAATACTTTGATTTATTTAAAAATGTCATTATTGATAAATCTCTACATATTGAATCTAAAACGGGGACGATATTAAAACTAGAAAAGAAATAATTTATAGGAGAGTTTAATGAAAATTTTTCTTTTTTCAGAAAAACAAAAAACTTTAAAAAAAAGTGGAATTGGGAGAGCCCTATATCATCAAATGAAAGCTTTAGAATTAAATGGCATAGAATATACATTAAATTCGATTGATAAATATGATATTATACATATAAACACGATTTTTTCAAAAAGTTTTAAAATGCTTAAAAAGGCTAAAAAAAATAATATGCCAGTGATTGTACATGGTCACAGTACGAAAGAAGATTTTTTAAATTCTTTTAGATTTTCAAAACAACTTTCAACTTGGTTTAATAAATGTTTGATTAGAATGTATGCTAATGCAGATTTAATTATCACACCTACAAGTTATTCAAAAAAATTAATATCTAATTACAAAGAAGTTAATTGTGAAATTGTAAATATATCTAATGGTATCGATCTAGAAACATTTTTAAATGATAGTAATTTTTCGCAGTCGGAGATTGATGAACTGAATAGAAAAATGCATTTAGAAAATCGCGAAAAATATGTATTAGGTATTGGGATGTATTTTGCTAGAAAAGGATTACATGATTTTATTGAAGTTGCAAAAAGTTTCCCAAATATTAAGTTTGTATGGTTAGGCCAAAAATATCGTTTTTTAACAAGCTCTATTATAAACAAAGCCATAAAACATAAGACAAGTAATGTTATATTCCCTGGGTATCTTAGTGAAAGAGAAGTGCGAATTGCTTTAAAAAATGCCAAAGTTTTCTTTTTCCCAAGTTATGAGGAAACGGAAGGGATTGTTGTTTTAGAAGCTTTAGCAAGCAAAACTCCGGTGTTGATTAGAAATATAGGTGTTTTTAATGATTGGTTAATAGATGGGGAAAATTGTTTTAAAGCTGATAACAATATTCAGTTTGTTCAAAAAATTAATTTTATCCTTGAAAATTCTTTGAGCGATCTTACAAATGAAGGGCTCAAAGTAGTAGAAAAAAGAACTCTTTTAGAAGTAGGGAAACAATTAAAACAAGAATATCAAAAATTATTAAAAACAAAGCATATCGAGTTATGATATGCTTTGTTTCTATTTAAAAAGTTTTTTAAAACAATCAAAAATTATTTTGCTTTCAGTTGTACTAGGTATAACTTCTGGATGCCATTGGATTCCTATAATAGGAAGTTTTTTGTGGACTATTGCTTCAATTATATCATCTTTTTTTGCAATTATTTGAAAGTCTGGTGCTAAATCTTTAATAGCTTGATGGTGATAACTGTTACAATTTATAGTTTCTTTTTTGAAGTCTATAACTTGGTTAGTGAATGTAGTTATAAAATGATCGTTTTTTACATTCGAGTGAGTATTTCCTATATCTTGATGTAAAGATCCACCTGTAAATACATTGATTGATTGGATTCCTCTGCAAATTCCTAGCAAGGGTTTTTTATGTTTAATAGCATGTAAAGTAACTGCTTTATCGATTTCATCTAAATCGGCATCACAATTTTTTGATAAACCAATATTTTGTTCATTAAAATGAACCGGATCAACATCAGCTCCACCAGTAATTAAAAAACCATCACAAAGAGATAAAACTTCATCAATTTTAGGATTTTTTGTTGTTAACATAATAACATTGAATCCACTTTCTATAAGAAAAGAGACATACCTTTCGTTGATAAATTGTTTTTTTGTTGTTCCTTCGAATAGAATACGTGGGGTAGTTCCTATTGTTTTTGCCATTTTTGCTCCATTTCTTTAAAAAAATAGGTTAAATATTACCTATTCTTTTTTTTATTTCTGTAGTAATATATGTAACTAGACTTTTAGGTACATAATTAGAAATGTCTTCATTGAACATAACTAACTCTTTTATTGATGAACTTGATAAAAACAAATTATCAGCAGAAGGAAAAAGAATAAAAGTGTCAATAGTTGAGTCAATCGAACGATTGAATTGAAAAAGTGTTATTTCATGTTGATAATCGTTCATGCTTCTTAATCCTCTAATTATTACGTTTGCATTTTTTTTCTTAGCAAAGTGCAATACTAAATCGCTACTTTGTTCAACAAAAACATTGTTAAGCTCTTTAGTTGCTATTTTCATCATGTGTTCTCTTTCATTTGAATCAAACATATACTTTTTACTTATATTAATAGACACTAAAACATAAACTTTATCAAAAATTTGTGAGGATCTTTTTATAATATCAAGATGTCCATTAGAAATCGGATCAAACGAACCAGGATAAACAGCTATTCTCATATTTTCCTCCTATTTTATATATAAAATTATACAATATACATCAAAAAAAATCAATATAAATATAAAAATGATACTTTTTAGAAAAACGTTTTTATCGTTTGACTTATTTGATATAATAAAATATAATGAGTTAGTATAAAGGAGTGATTTTATGAGTATTATTAAAATGCCTAATGTTTTAATGCCTAAAAAAAATGTAGATATGGAAAAATGGGCTGTTATTGCATGCGATCAGTTTACCAGTCAACCTAGTTATTGGGAGAATTTAGAGTCTTTAGTTAACGATGTGCCTTCAACGTATCACTTAATTTTCCCTGAAGTATATTTGGAAAAGGAAAATGCATTGATAATAGATAGAATTAACTATAATATGAAGAAGTATTTAGATGAAAACATTTTAGAAAGCATCGGAGAATGCATGATTCTTGTCGATAGGAAAACCCCGTTTCAAAAAAGGCGACTTGGTTTAGTTTTGTCTATTGATTTAGAGGCTTATAGTTATAATCAAACTGATAAATCCTTAATTAGAGCTACTGAACAAACGGTAATAGAAAGAATACCTCCAAGAGTAGAAATTAGAAAAAATGCTTTAATCGAATTGCCACACATATTATTATTAATAAATGATAAAAATAAAACAATAATTGAAAAATTATACACTAAAAAAGATAAGTTTGAAAAAATCTATGATTTTGATTTAAATATGAATGGTGGACATATCACTGGTTATAAAATAACTAATTGTAAAAAAACAATAAAAGATTTTGAAAAATTAGTATCTTTAAAAGCTATAAAAGATAATTGTTGGGAAAAAGATAATATTATGCAATTTGCAGTTGGCGATGGTAATCATTCTCTTGCAACCGCAAAAACTCATTGGAATAATTTGAAAAGCAATTTAAGTAAAAAGGAAATTAAAAACCATCCTGCAAGATATGCTTTAGTTGAAATTATGAATATATATGATGAAGGATTGGTATTTGAACCTATTCATAGAGTAGTTTTTAATGCAAATCTAGATTTTTATAAAGGCTTAAAAGAAATATGTGACGGTGACTATGAGTGCCTTTTATATAACAATGGAGAATCTACTAAGATAATGTTACCAACAAATGCAGCAATAGCGGTAAAATTAGTACAAGAGTACATAGATGATTATATCAAAAAAAATCCTAAGACTAAAGTTGACTATGTTCATGGTTTAGAAGATATGAAAGAAGTCTGTGATAACCATCTTAATAGTTACGGAATTACATTGCCACCACTTAATAAAACTGATTTATTTAACTATGTTGTTAATCAAGGGAGTTTTCCTCGAAAAACTTTTTCAATGGGACATGCAAATGAAAAGAGATACTATATAGAAAGCAAAATGATTGTAAAATAATTAGGACTAGGAGATGCGATAATGAAAGAAAATAATAAAAACTTTTTAAAACTATTAGAAAAAATTTCACTAACTCCAACAAATGATTTGCTTGATGGACGTGCGACGCTTAAAATAGATAAAAATAGCAAGTATGCAGAGTTAGAAATTGAATTACCTCAAGTTTTAAAAATTGAAACTTTCAAAAAATTAATAGTTGCATCTAGGAATTATTTTTCAAAAACCAAATATGATTTAAATATTCGTATAAAATATATAAAAAAGGTAGTCGATTGTAAAAATTTAGAAAGTTACTATAAGTATATAATTGAGGAATTAAGCGAATCTAAGTCAAGATTTGCCACTTTAAATATTTTTAATACTAATTTTGATGACCAACACGTGACAATTTTCGTAGGTGATGATAAAGACTATTCTATGGTAGAAGAGTTGCTTGAACATGTAAAGAAAAGAATGGTTTTCTATGGTATTGATTGTAGTGTTGGAATAACAAAAAGTAATTTTGAGATTCCACGTGAAAAAAGAATTTTGGAAATGGATAAAGTTGAAACTGCTAATTTAATAAGTCAACAAAATGTTTTTGATCAAAAAGTTGCTGTTTTAGAAAAAGATGCGAAGGAAAAAGCAGGATTACCTAAAATTTTTAAAGACAAAATATCTGGCGAGATACTTAAATTAGAAGAATTGCCTGCTAATGAAATTGAATTGATTGAATATAATGAAAAAAAACACACTAATAATTGTATTATTGAGGGGGAAATAATTAAGTGTGAGTTATTAGAAAAAAAAGATTGTTTTTTGTATCAATCAGTAATTAGCGATGGCAAAAGATGTATTTCAGCAAAAAGATTTTTAAATCCTGAAAATAAAGAATTTAAATATTATAAAGAGAAGTTTACTATAGGAAAGAAAGTAAAAGTATTGGGCTTTTTAGAATTTGATTCTAGATTTAGTAAAGATATAAATTTAAGAATAAAACAAATGGAAGATTTGAAAAGTGCAAACAAATTAGACCATAATGATGATGCATTGGAAAAAAGAGTTGAATTGCATGCTCATACAAAAATGTCAGTATTAGATTCTGTTTTAGATGTTGAGAAATATGTTGAGACAGCTAAAAAATATGGTCATAGTGCTTTAGCAATTACTGATCATAATAATGTTCATGTATTTCCTGAATTTGATAAACTGACAAAGAAATATAAAATAAAGCCTATTTATGGAATAGAAGCTTCATTTGTTAATGATTTAAATTATAGAATAGCATATGCAGAAGATTCTTATGAGTTGAGTTCAAGTGTTTATGTAGTTTATGATTTAGAAACAACTGGGTTATCAGCGAATTATGAAGAGATTATAGAAATTGGTGCAATAAAACTGCAAAATGGTATTGAGATAGATAGGTTTTCAGAATATATTAAACCGAATAAACAAATTAATAAAAAAATCGAAGAATTAACTAGTATAAGTAATGATACTATTAGAAATGCGGAAAGAATGGAAATAGTGATTCCTAGATTTAAAAAATTTTGTGAAGGAGCAATATTAGTTGCTCATAATGCTAGTTTTGATAATTCATTTTTATATGCTTCTCTAAAAACTTTAGGATTATATGATGGAGAATATCCAACTATAGATACATTAGAACTTGCAAAAACACGATATTCAGATAAAATAAAAACGTTTGGACTAGAAAAAGTTGCTAAATATTTTAATTATTCTTTAGAAAAACACCATAGGGCAATATATGATGCAGAGGCAACTGCTCATATTTTCAAAGGAATGTTAAAAGATTTATTAGACGAGGGGATTAATAATTTAAATAACATCAATACTTTATTTGAAGATTCTGAAGTTTATAAAAAAATTTACCCTAGTCATATTACTTTGCTTTGTAAAAATAATCAAGGGAAAATAGATTTATATAGTTTGATAAGTGATGCTTATGTTAAATATTTTGATAAGGTCCCAAGAATTTTAAGAACGGTTTTAGATAATAAAAGAAAAAACATACTTGTGGGATCATCTTGTTATGAAGGAGAAGTTTTTGATACTGCTTATCGAAAAAGTTACGAAGAATTATTAGATTTGGTAGGGTATTATGATTTTCTTGAGGTTCAGCCGCCTAGCGTTTACAGTCATCTAGTTGAAAAAAGTGGGTATGAAGAAACAAAAGAGCATATTAATACAACTATTAAAAAAATTATAAAAGCAGGAAAAGAAAGAAATGTTATAGTTGTTGCGACTGGGGATGTTCATCATTTACATAAAGAAGATAAAGAATATCGAGAAGTTTTTGTATATGGACCACAAATAGGTGGAGGCGTTCATCCACTTTCTAGCATAAAAAATATTCCTTCACAACATTTTATGACTACTAATGAGATGCTGAAAGAGTTTGAGTTCTTAGGCAAAGATTTAGCTACTGAAATTGTAGTAAAAAATACTAATAAAATAGCTGACAAAATTGAAGAGTTTGATTTGTTCCCTAATGAGCTTTATGCTCCTCAAGATGATTACTTAAAAGATCAAAATATAGTATCTTTTAAAGAAGCCTTAAAAAATATGACTTATGATAATGCTTGTTCAATTTATGGTGATCCGCTACCAAGATATGTTGATGATCGCATTAAAAATGAATTAAAAAATATTATAAACAATGGGTATGCCTCAATTTATTATATTTCATATTTACTAGTAAAGAACTCTATTGAAGCAGGTTATGTAGTTGGCAGTAGAGGGTCAGTAGGTTCCAGTTTCGTTGCTAAATTAATGGGGATAACTGAAGTTAACCCTTTGCCACCGCATTATTATTGCCCAAAATGCCATTATAGTGCTTTTAAAATGACAAACTTCGAAAAGGATAAATATATTAATGATGAACATTACTATATTTTTGAAAACATTTTAGATGAAACAAAAACAGGATATGATTTGCCTGAGGCTAATTGTCCTGTTTGTAATAATAGATTGAAAAAAGATGGCGTTGATATTCCTTTTGAAACATTTTTAGGATTGGAAAATGCTGTTAAAATCCCAGATATTGATCTAAATTTTTCGAGTGAGTTTCAGGATCAAGCCCAACTTTTTTGTAGAAATTTGTTAGGTGTGGAAAATACATTTAAGGCGGGAACTGTTCAAACTGTTCAAAAAGAGACTGCTTATGGATATGCAAAAGGTTACTTAGAACGAAAAAGCTTAACTAGAAGGAAAGTTGAAATAGATATCATGTCTGAAAAAATTATGGATGTTAAGAGGACTACAGGTCAACATCCTGGTGGAGTTGTTGTAGTTCCTTCAAACATTACGATTAATCAGATAACTCCGATTCAATTTCCTTCGGATAAATTAGATTCAAAATGGATGATTACGCATTTTCCTTACCATAGTTATGAAAAAAATTTGTTGAAGTTGGATATTTTGGGCCAAGATGATCCGACTATGATAAAACATTTGATGGATTATGTACATGAAAATCCTACTGAGTTTGATTTTAATAAAGTTGAGGATATTCCTCTAGCTGATCCGAAGGTGCTGAGTTTGTTTAATAGTTTAGAAGCTCTTGGACTAGATAGTATTGATGTTTTAGGAGAAGAGGTTGGAACAACAGGATTGCCAGAATTTGGGACTAGCCTAACTAAGGAAATCCTTTCTGATATTAGACCAAAAAAACTTGGTGACTTAATAAAAATTTCAGGATTAAGCCACGGTACTGATGTGTGGAGAGGAAATCTTAGAGAATATATGTTTGGAAAAAAAGATGATACACCTCCTATTCCTTTTGATGAGTTAATTGGTTGTAGAGATGATATAATGATTTACCTTATAAGTAAGGGGATTAAACAAAAAGATGCTTTCAAAATTATGGAAACAGTACGTAAAGGACAAGGTATTAGTGATAGTTATGAAAGTCTGATGATAGGGCAAGATGTCCCTAAATGGTTTATAGATAGTTGTAAAGCAATCAAATATTTGTTTCCTAAAGCACATGCTACTGCTTATGTCATTATGTGTTTAAGAATTGCTTGGTTTAAAGTTTATAAGCCAATCGTGTATTATGCTAAATATTTTGCTACTAGAGCTAAAAAATTTGATGCTGAAGTGTTTGTTAAAGGGAAAGATGCAATAGTAGAAAAGATTAATGAGTTAAGAGAACTAATGGCAAATAAAGAAGCAAAACAAAATGATTCAGACTTGCATGATAGTTTGTTGGTGGCAAATGAAATGATTTCTAGGGGCTTTAGATTTGAACAAGTTAACATATTTAAATCCAATGTTAATGGGCTAATAATAACGGATGATAAAAAGGGGCTAGTTTTACCTTTTACTTCATTAGAAGGCCTTGGAGAATCTAGTGCAGAGACTATCGTTGTGGCAAGAAATGAAAAAGAGTTCTTGTCAAAAAGAGATGTTCAATTACGAACTAAAATAAATAAAACTTTGTTTGAAAGAATGGATAATTTAGGCGTTTTTAAAGGCTTGCCTGAAGATGATAAAATTTCTTTGTTTTAATTGAACAATTAACACAAAAATGGTATAATATAAAAAGTGGGGTGATAATTATGCGGTTTTATAATGAAAATGTTGTTTATAAGAAAGGCTTTAATATTGTAGAGGATCAAGAAGTTATTGAAGTTGCTACTTATAAAGGTGTTTCTAGTAAATTATTTATATATTTATTATTTTTATTGTTAGGGGTAGGTCTTAGTTTTTACTTAATTAATACTAATCCGGGATTACTAGTTGTTATGCTAGGCGTGTCATTGATTGGGACATTTATAACAGCATTTATATCACTATTATCTGTTAGGATGGTAAAAACTGCTGGTATTATTTACTGTATACTAGAGGGCATCCTTTTAGGAACAATTTCTTTGTTTGCTGAATTATATATTCCGGGTGTTGCTTTTGCTGCAATTTTAGCTACTCTTTCTGTTTTAATGATAGTTGGAACTTTGTATACTACTGGAATTGTAAAAGTTAATGGGACTTTTGTTAGATTTTTATCAATTTTTGCATTGAGTTCTTTATTATTATGGGCACTGTTGTTCTTGATATCTTGGGTAGCCCCTTCAGTTATTAATATTTTTAATTTTGATAATTTGTTGGTAATGATTTTAATAAGCACAGTATTTATATTTTTAGCAACTCTTTATTTGTTTTGGGATTTGCAAAAAATACGTGAAATCGTAGAAGGTGGATATCCTAAGCAGATGGAATGGTTTGGAGCGTTTGGCTTAATATTCACAACTATTTGGTTGTATGTTCAAATATTGAGATTACTTTTAATTATTTTAGCACGACGTGATTAAATTTAAAGTCTTGTCTAAAGACAAGACTTTTTAAATATTTTTTTGAATAGGTGAGTATATGAAAATATTAGTTATAAATGGTCCGAATTTGAATATGTTAGGAATTAGAGAACCTGAGATATATGGCAATAAAACTTACAAAGACTTAGAAAAGTATATTTATGATGTTTCTAAAAAGTGCAATCTATTAAATGTTGAAGTTTTTCAATCTAATCATGAAGGAGTTATTGTTGATAAAATTCAAGAAGCTTATTTTGACCGAGTTGATGTAATTATAATAAATCCGGGTGCTTTAACTCATTATTCTTATAGTGTTAGAGATGCCATTGCTTCTGTAAATATTAAAACAATAGAGGTTCATTTATCTGATATTACAAAAAGAGATGATTTTCGCAAAAAGTCAGTTTTGGAAGAGGTCGTTAGTTTAAGGTTTTATGGTAAAGGTTTTCTTAGTTACGAAGAGGCTTTACATAGTTTGATTAATAAAAACTGATAACGTTTTACAATTAAAAATAATTGAAAAAATGTCTATATAATGGTAATATATATATGGAATTTATAGTTCATAAAGGAGGAAATATAAAATGGCTGTAAAAGTTGCAATTAATGGTTTTGGTCGTATTGGAAGATTAGCTTTCAGATTGATGTTTGGGGACAAAGATTTTGATATCGTTGCTTTAAATGATTTAACTGGAGCTGAAGATTTAGCTTACCTTTTAAAGTATGATTCTGCTCAAGGAAGATATAAAGCAGATTCAATTAGCTGGAAAGAAGGAGCTATAATTGTTGATGGAAAAGAAATTAATGTTTATGCACAAAAAGATCCTAACTTTTTACCTTGGAAAGATTTAGCTGTTGATGTTGTAATTGAATGTACTGGTTTCTTTACTAAAAAAGAAGCTGCTGAAGCTCATATTGCTGCAGGCGCAAAAAAAGTAATTATCTCTGCTCCAGCAAAAGGTGATATGAAAACAATAGTATATAATGTAAATCATACATCTTTAGATGGAAGTGAAACAGTTATTTCAGGTGCATCATGCACTACAAATTGTTTAGCTCCAGTTGCTAAAGTTTTAAATGATAAGTTTGGAATCGTTAGAGGCTTAATGACAACAGTACATGCATATACTAATGATCAAAATACTTTAGATGGACCACATAAAGCTGGTATACATTCTCGTAGAACAAGAGCTGCTGCTGCAAATATCGTTCCTACAACAACTGGGGCTGCTGTTGCAGTTGGAAAAGTGTTACCTGAATTAAGAGGAAAATTAGATGGTATGGCATTAAGAGTTCCTACAATTACTGGTTCTGTTGTTGATTTAGTATTTGAACCAGCTAAGAATACTACAGTTGAAGAAATTAATGCTGCTATTAAAGCTGCAACTAATGAAACTTTGGGATATACTGAAGATCCAATTGTATCAAGTGACCTTATTGGTGTTACTTTTGGGGCTTTATTTGATGCATCTTGTACAACTGTAATGGAAGTAGATGGAAAACAACTTGTTAAAGTAATTATGTGGTATGACAATGAAATGAGTTATACAGCTCAATTAGTTAGAACTGCTAAATTTGTTGCTAATCAAGTAAAATAGTTTGTTTGAAGCATATCCTAAAAGATATGCTTTTTTTATGAAGACGTATTTCTTGACTAAAAAGAGGATTTGTAGTAAAATATTTAAACGGAGGTATTATTATGGAATTAAAAGGAAGCAAAACAGAAAAAAATTTATGGACTGCATTTGCAGGAGAATCAGAAGCTAGAAATAAATACGATTATTTTGCGAGTGTTGCAAAAAAAGAAGGTTATGAACAAATTGCTGCAATTTTTCTGGAAACATCTTTAAATGAAAAAGAGCACGCAAAACTTTGGTTTAAAGCTTTGCAAGAATTAGGTGATACAAAAGCAAATTTATCTAAAGCAGCAGCTGGTGAAAATTATGAGTGGACTCAAATGTATGCAGAATTTGCAAAAACTGCTGAAGATGAAGGCTTTGCTAAAATAGCAAGTCAGTTTAGAGGTGTTGCAGCTGTTGAAAAAGAACATGAGGCTAGATATATTAAATTACTAGAAAATTTAAAAAATAATAATGTTTTTGCAAAAGAAAATAAAGTGGCATGGTTTTGCAGAAATTGTGGCCACATACACTTTGGAGAGGAAGCTCCTCTAGTTTGTCCTGTTTGTGCACATCCTAGAGCCTATTTTGAATTGCGTTCTACTAATTATTAAAAATATTTAAAAACGTAGCAATTAATAATCGCTACGTTTTTAAATTAAAGTAAAACTTGTTATTGAATTTTGTAGTTTTTAATGGTATAATTAATTGAAATTTATTGAAAAGGAGTCAGAAAATGAAAAAAATTTTTATCGTTGTACTATTGTTTTTCGTAATTGGCCTTTATGGCTGTTCAAACAAAAATGCTTCAGCAGCTGAAGAAGTTGATGGCTTAATCGATTTGATTGCTGAAACAGTTACTTTAGATTCAGAGACAGCAATTGAGGCAGCAAGAACTGCTTATGATGCTTTGACTGATGCTCAAAAAGCATTAGTTGCAAAGTATGCTGATTTAGAAGCGGCTGAATTAGCTTTAGCTACTTTAGTTAATCAAGCAGCAGCAAATCCTGTTATTGCACTTATTGAGGCTTTGCCAGCTACAGTTACTTTAGATGATGAGGATGATATTATAGCAGCAAGAGCAGCATATGATGCATTAACAACAGCTCAAAAATCTATAGTAGGAACTACTTTGAGAAATAAGTTAGAAAATGCTGAAACTGATTTAGCTGATTTAAAAACTGCAGCAAACAATGAACAAATTGCAAATCAAGCAGCAGCAGATGCAGTAGAAGATCTAATCGAAGCTTTGCCTTCTACGATTGTACTATCTGATCAAGCAACAGTTGAAGCAGCAAGAGCAGCATATGATGCACTTACAGCAGATCAAAAAGCATTAGTTACTACAACTAACTTTGATGCGCTAGTAGCAGCAGAAGCAGCTTTAGCAGTATTGGTTGATGAAGCAGCAGCAGATGCAGTAGAAGCATTGATTGCAGCTTTACCAAGCACTTTAACTATAGAAGATCAAGCAGATGTAGTTGCAGCAAGAACTGCATATACTACTTTAACTATTGCTCAACAAGCATTAGTTGCTACTGCTAGTTTAGATGCTCTAGTAGCAGCGGAAGCCGATATTCAAGAATTAGTTGATCAAGCAGCAGCAGATGCTGTAGAAACGCTAATTGCAGCTTTACCAAGTACTTTAACCTTAGAAGATCAAGCAGATGTAGTTGCAGCGAGAGCAGCATACACTGCATTAACAACAGCTCAAAAAGCTTTAGTTGATTCTACTAGTCTTGATGCTTTAGTAGCAGCAGAAGCTGATATTCAAGCATTGCTTGATGAAGCAGCAGCAGATGCAGTAGAAACTTTGATTGCAGCATTGCCTGCTGTAGCAGAGTTGACTTATCAAGATGAAGCAGATGTAGAGGCAGCAAGAGCAGCATATGATGCATTAACAACAGCTCAAAAAGCATTAGTTGCAACAGCTAGTTTAGATGCTTTAGAAGCAGCAGAGGATGAAATGGTAGGTGTAATGGCTCAATATGCAATTGACTTAGCTGCAGCGAATGAAGTAGTTGATTTAATTACTGCTTTGCCAGTGCCTGTAACATTAGATGATGAAACTGATGTTGATGATGCAGAGACTGCATATAATGGCTTAACAGCTGATCAAAAAGATCTTGTTAGCAATTATGCTGTATTACAAGAGGCAATTTCAAGAATTGCAAAATTAAATGATCCTGATTACCAAGTTATTTTTGCAGCTATCGAGGAGTTAGGAAGTCAAGTTACTGATGATGTAGTTTTACCTAGTACTGTTACTTGGTCATTAAAAGCAGGCGAAGATGATACTGTATTTGATGTTGCTACTGGACAATTATTAAAGAATGTATTTGCTGTACAAGAAGTTGTTTTAATCGCTACAAGCAAAACGGATCCTTTAAAATTTGAAGAAGTGACTATTAATTTTGGTATGTTAGCCGAAGGTGAAACTGGTTTATTCTATCATGATTTATCAACATATGTTAATGAAACTCATTGGAATGGTTGGACAATGACAAAGACTTACACTGCAGGAGATGTAACAAAAACTGATGTGTTATTCCATATTAATGCAGTTGTCGTAGTTAGTGGCCAAAGTGGAACTGTTGATTCTTCTGTTTTAACAACAGCTGCTAGTACATCTTGGAGTTCTGCAGGTTCAGCGATTCTTAATGATGGTCCTGAAAGCATTTCTTTTGCTCTTAATCAAGCTGCTGGTCCAAGTGGATTTAGACTTGCAGTAGTAGTGACTGCTACAGGAACTATTAAAGGCACTTATACAGATGCTAATCAAGTAGTTACTTTAGAAGATGGTGAATTTGTTTGGTTGGCTCGTTTCCTTGATGCTAATCCATCATTCAATCTATCACTTGAAACTAATTTTTCTACTACATCATTTATGAGTTTACAAAAAATACAAATACCTACTTATACAGTAAGATTAAATATTGATGGTGATACATCTCAAACTTTCAGTGTTAAAGAGGGGGCAACTTTTGCTCAACCTACTGACCCTGTAAAAGCGGGATTCACTTTTGATGGTTGGTATACAAATAGTGGCTTTACTGGAAGTGCAGTAGTTTTCCCTTATACTGTTACTGGTGGAGTTACATTGTACGCAAAATTTACTGCTAATCCAGCTTAAATAAGTAAGATAAAGGCTTTATAGAAAATTCTATAAAGCCTTTTTTATTTGATAACTTCTTTTCCTTTTACTCCAACAACGGTTTGATCGCTTTGTATACTATGTAATACAACGGTATTAGCTCCTATTTTTACATTATCACCAATTACTATATTTCCTAGAACTTTCGCTCCAGCGCCTACCATAACATTATTGCCAAGAGTAGGATGTCTTTTTACTTTGTCTTTTCCGGTTCCGCCTAGAGTAACACCTTGATAAATGGTACAATCATTACCTATTATAGAAGTAGAACCTATGACCACCCCTGTTCCGTGGTCAATAAATAGTCTTTTCCCAATTTTGGCACCAGGATGAATTTCTATGTTTAATGTACATCTAACTATATACATAATAAATTCACCAACTAACTTTAGCTTTATTTTATAAAAAAATCTTGAAATTCTATACCAAAACATTGCTTGAATACCTGGGTAACATAAAATTATATGCAAAAAATGTCTTGCAGCAGGATCTCTTTCTTTAATTGATTTAAAATATCTACTCATATAGCACACTCATATATTTTAGATGATTGTCTGGGCAAATCACTAATATTTTTTTGTTAGGGTTGTTTTTTTTAATTTCTTCGGCGGCAACTAACGCTGCGCCGCTTGAAATTCCAGTTGATAATCCTGCTGAAATCATTTCTTTTGTTTTTTTAATAGCATCATCTGATTTTACTCTAAGCACTGTATCGATTTTTTTTAAGTCTAAAATTTTCGGAATAAAGCCAGCTCCTATGCCTTGAATTTTGTGAGGACCTTTTTCTCCTGTGGTAATAATGCTTGATTCGTATGGCTCTACGCCGATTACTTTTAAGTTTGGGTAATGATTTTTTAGGTAGTTTGATAATCCGGTAATAGTTCCCCCGGTTCCTATTCCACAAACTAAAAAATCTAGGCTATCAAATTCAGCTACTATTTCTGGCCCTGTAAACAATTCGTGAGTTTCGGGGTTGTATTTTGTAGAGAATTGATTTAAATCTTTATACCCATTTTTATGTAATAACTTCTCCGCTGTTAGTAAGGCTCCATTCATGCCTAAACTTGCTTGAGTTAAGACAAGTTCAGCTCCATAAGAGACAATGATTTTTTTTCTTTCAGCACTCATATTTTCGGGCATTACAATTATTACCTTGTATCCTTTGATTTTTCCTATCATTGCCAAAGCTATTCCTGTATTACCGCTTGAAGCTTCGATAATGGTATCACCTGGTACTAATTTTCCTTCTTTTTCAAGACTGTTTATTATGTTTAATACTATTCTATCTTTAATTGAACCTGCTGGATTAAAAGATTCTAATTTTAAATACAGTCCATTGTAAAGAAGGATGGGTGTATTACCTACTAGTTCTAATATGTTTTTTTTCATAGTGGCTCCTTAGTTAAAATAATTTTACCACAAAAAAAGAAAAAATCAAATAAATATTATAAATATAGTAAATATGTTATGATGTATTGACTTTTTTAATGTTTTGTGTTATTATATCTAGTAATCATTCAATATTTTGGTTACTTTTTTTAAAAAAATATCGATTATCTGTATTCAGTAAACCTTGAATTATTATGTTGAATAACAAGGTTTTTTTCAAAATAAGGAGGAAATTATGCAGTTAAATGGATCGGAGATACTAATTGAAGTATTAATTAAAAATAATGTTGATACAATCTTCGGATATCCCGGAGGAAGTGTATTATTTATTTATGACGCTTTATATAAAAAAAGAGATTATATAAAACATGTATTAACTGCGCATGAACAAGGAGCAGCACATGCTGCAGATGGATATGCGAGAGTTACTGGGAAAACCGCTGTAGTTTTTGCTACTTCGGGACCTGGTGCTACTAATTTAGTTACAGGTATAGCTAATGCATTTCTTGATTCTACTCCGATGGTAGTTATTACTGGTAATGTACCTACAACTTTGTTAGGAAAAGATACTTTTCAAGAAGTAGATATTGTGGGAGTTACAATGCCTATTGTAAAACATAGTTTTATGGTAAAAAATATTGAAGAATTAGCAAATACTGTAAATACAGCGTTTGCAATTGCTTCTACGGGAAGACCAGGACCAGTATTAATTGATATTCCAAAAGACGTTCAATCGGGAATGTGCGAATATAATGGGAAATTAGATCAACCTATTATTAAAGATAATACGCTAGTTGATTTTGATGAAGAAAAAATAAACGAAGCAGTAAATTTAATAAAAAAAGCTAAAAAACCGTATATATATTGTGGTGGTGGTACTGTCTTTTCTAATTCTGGTAATTTGTTAATAGAACTTGCCGATAAAATTGATGCAGTAATTGGCACGAGCATGATGGGTATTTCAGCTATTCCTAATTCATACGAAAAAAATTTAGGTATGACTGGAATGCATGGTAAATATTGTTCATCAATGGCTCACGCTAAGTCCGATTTAATAATAGCTGTTGGTGTTAGATTTAGTGATAGGGCAACAGGAAATAAAGCTGAATATACTAAGGATACTTCTATTATACATATAGATATAGACCCAGCAGAAATTGGTAAAAATATTAGACCAAATGTAGGGATGTCTGGAGATGTTTATGAAATCCTTAAAATATTAATTTCTAAAACTCCGAAAATTGAAAACAAAGCTTGGTTGAATGAAGTTGATGAATATAAAAAAGAACAAGAAAAAAATGAACCTAGTGATAATATAATGGTTGCCAAGAATATAATAAAAACAATAAACAATTATGCAGATGATAATACTATTGTTGTTACGGATGTAGGCCAACATCAAATGTGGGCTGTACAGTACTATAAAATTCAAAAGCCTAGAACGTTTATAACTTCTGGCGGACTAGGTACAATGGGATTTGGTATGGGAGCAGCTATAGGAAGTTGCATTGGTGCAAATAAAAAGCGGACTATTCTATTTACAGGAGACGGAAGTTTCGGAATGAATTTGAATGAATTAGCTACTGCTGTTTCTCAAAATTTGCCTTTGATAATTATTTTGATGAATAATAGCGTTTTGGGGATGGTTAGGCAATGGCAATCTGCGTTTTATGATAAAAGATATTCTTCAACAATTTTAGATAGAAAGACTGATTTTGTTAAATTAGCTGATGCTTTTGGCGCAAAAGGGTATAGAGTAACAAATATAGAAGAATTAGATAGAACTATTAAAGAATGTATTGATACTGAGTCACCAGTTTTAATCGATTGTATTATTGATAAGGATGATAGGGTTTTGCCAATGATTCCTCCTGGTGGTTGTATTAAAGATATCATTGTAAAGTGAGGCAAACTTATGGAATATAAAAAATTTATTATATCTGCGGTAGTTTCAAACCAGTTTGGTGTATTGACTAGAGTTGCAGGCTTGTTTGCTAGAAGGGGCTATAATATTGAGAGTTTAGCGGTAGGACCAATTGAAAATTCAAAATATTCTAGAATGACTATTTTAGTTTATGGTGATGAATATGTAAGAGATCAAATTTCAAAACAATTACTTAAACTATATGATGTAAAAAAAGTAAAAGCTTTAGATTTAAATGATAGTTTGGTTAGGGAACATGTTCTAATAAAAATTAAAACTGAGCATGGTAAAAATATATCAATTAATAATTTGGTTAATAAATACAGTGGTAGAATAGTTGACTTTAGTGATGAATCAATATCTGTAGAACTAACTGAAGATATTGTAGCTAATGAAAAATTTATTGAGGAAGCTAAAGAGTTTGGGATTTTAGAGATGTGTAGAGCGGGTGCATTAGCTTTAAATTATGGAAAAGAAATTTTGTAACATTATAAAAAATAAAAAGGAGAAAAAATAATGGCAAAAATGTTTTATGAAAAAGATTGTAATTTATCATTGTTAAAGGGGAAAACTATTGCGATAGTTGGTTATGGAAGTCAAGGACATGCTCATTCACTTAATTTAAGAGATAGTGGGATGGATGTCATTGTAGCTTTATATCCTGAATCTACTTCAGCTGCAAGAGCAAAAGAAGCTGGTTTGGTTGTAATGAATACTGCTGATGCAGTAAAAAAAGCTGATATAGTTATGATGCTAGTTAATGATGAAAAAATGGCTGCTATATATGAAAAAGATGTAAAAGTGAATTTGAGAGAAGGAATGACTTTGTGTTTTGCGCATGGATTTAATATTCATTTTAACCAAATTGTTCCTCCTAAAAATATAGATGTTATAATGATTGCACCAAAAGGTCCTGGTCATACTGTAAGAAGCCAATTTCTTGAAGGAAAAGGAGTTCCTTGTTTGATTGCTATATATCAAGATTTTTCAAAAAAAGCCAAAGAAATAGCTCTTGCATATTCAATGGGTATAGGTGGAGCACGTGGTGGAGTTTTAGAAACTACATTCAGAGAAGAAACTGAGACTGACTTATTCGGAGAACAAGCAGTTTTGTGTGGTGGAGTTGTTGCTTTGATGAAAGCAGGATTCGAAACGCTAGTTGAAGCTGGATATCAACCGGAAAATGCTTATTTTGAATGTATACATGAAATGAAATTAATAGTGGATTTAATATTTGCTGGTGGTTTCGCAGGTATGAGATACTCTATTAGTGATACTGCTGAATATGGAGATTATATGGTGGGTAACCGTATAATTACTGAAGAAACAAAAAAAGAAATGAAGAAAGTTTTAACAGAAATTCAAATGGGAGAGTTTGCTAAAAATTGGATTTTAGAGAATAAAGCAAATCGTCCTTCATTCTTAGCTCGTCGTAGAATTGAATCACAACACCAAGCTGAGATTGTTGGTGCAGAATTAAGAGAAAAAATGAGTTGGCAAAATAAAAAATAGAAGAGGGTATTTATGAACAGTAATAATGTCAAAGAAGGTCTAGAACGTTCTCCGCATCGATCTTTAATAAAAGCGAACGGATACACTAATGAACAAATTAATAAACCGATTGTAGGTATTGTTAATTCCTTTAATGAAATCGTTCCAGGTCATTCAAATCTTCAAATTATTGCTAGAGCTGTGAAAGACGGAGTTTTAATTAATGGTGGCACTCCGATGGAGTTCAATGTGATTGGAATTTGTGATGGCATAGCAATGGGACATTCTGGAATGAAATATTCATTAGCCTCAAGAGAAATTATTGCAGATAGCATTGAATGTATGGCACGAGCTCATTGTTTTGATGCTTTGGTTTTTATACCTAATTGCGATAAAATTGTTCCTGGAATGCTAATGGCTGCAGCTAGATTAAATATTCCTTCGATTTTCATATCTGGTGGACCTATGCTTTCTTTAAATGACAATTGTTCAAAAGCACTAGATTTAAATTCCGTTTTTGAAGCAATCGGTTCGTTTAAAGCAGGAAAAATTTCCTTAGAGGAGTTAGAATTTGTAGAAGACAGAGCTTGTCCTACATGTGGGTCTTGTTCTGGAATGTTTACTGCCAATTCTATGAACTGTCTATGTGAAGCTTTAGGAATGGCTTTGCCAGGAAATGGAACAATTCCGGCAGTAATGGCTGAAAGAATTAGACTTGCTAAAAATGCTGGAATGCAAATAATGGAAGTTTATAGAAAGAATATTAAACCAAAAGATATAATGACAGAAGATGCATTCTATAATGCATTAACTGTTGATATGGCTTTGGGTTGTTCTACAAACTCTGTTTTACATTTGCTTGCTATAGCAAATGAAGCGAATGTAAATATTGATTTAAAAATAATTAATGAAGTTAGTAAAAAAACTCCTAATTTATGTAAATTAGCTCCAGCTGGCCCGTATCATGTTCAGGATTTAAATGATGCAGGTGGAGTTTATGCAGTAATGAAAGAATTAATGAAGAAAAAACTTATAAATTTAGATACTTTGACTGTAACCACAAAAAAAATGGGAGAAAATTTAGCGAATTATAAATTTACTTCTCTAAATAGAGAAGTTATAAGAAATATAGAAACTCCATATTCTGAGACTGGTGGTCTAGCTGTTTTGTTTGGAAATATTGCAGTTAATGGTGCTGTAGTAAAGCGAAGTGCTGTTGCGCCAGAAATGCTTAAACATAAAGGAAAAGCAAGAGTTTTTGATTCTGAAGAATCAGCTATTAAATCTATATATTCTGGAAGTATAGTGGCGGGTGATGTTGTAGTTATTAGATACGAGGGACCTGCAGGAGGCCCTGGTATGAGAGAAATGTTATCGCCAACTTCTGCGATTGCTGGAATGGGTTTAGATAAAGAAGTTGCATTAATAACTGACGGACGTTTTTCTGGTGCTACTAGAGGAGCAGCAATTGGTCATATTGCACCTGAAGCTATTGCAGGTGGTTTAATTGCGTATGTTCAAGAAAATGATATTATAAGTATTGATATAAATAATTATAGTATAGAATTATTAGTTTCAGAAGAGGAAATTTGCAAACGAAAAAAAGAAATCAAAATCAAAGAAAATAATGATCTAACAGGCTATATAAAAAGGTATTCTAAAATGGTAACTTCTGCTGATAAGGGAGCTGTTTTAAAACAATAGGAGAAAAAGATGGATAGAAGAATAAAAATATTTGATACGACATTAAGAGATGGAGAACAAGCTCCTGGCTGTAGTATGAATTTAATAGAAAAAATAGAAATTGCTAAGCAATTAGAGTCATTAGGCGTCGATGTCATCGAAGCAGGTTTTGCAATTTCTTCGCCTGGAGATTTTGAATCTGTCAAAGAAATTTCAAAAACTGTAAAGAAATGTGCAGTTTCTTCATTGGCTAGAGCAAATATAAAGGATATCGATGCTGCATATGAAGCTACTAAAGAGGCAGTTCATCCTGTTATCCATATTTTTATTGCTACTTCTGATATTCATATGAAATATAAACTTAAGAAAACTCCTGAAGAAGTACTGACTCAGGCTATAGAAATGGTAAAATATGGAAAATCTCTTTGTGATGATATAGAGTTTTCTGCTGAAGATGCTGGCAGAAGTGATTTAGCTTTTCTTGCAAAAGTTGTAACAGAAGTAATTAAAGCTGGTGCTAATACCATTAACTTACCTGATACTGTTGGATATAGAACCCCTATTGAGATTGCAGAGATGATAGGTTATATAAAAAAGAATGTCCCTAATATTGATCAAGCCATTATTTCGGTTCACTGCCATAATGATTTAGGATTAGGTGTTGCTAATTCTATTGCAGGCATTGAAGCAGGTGCTGGGCAGGTAGAATGTACTATAAATGGATTAGGAGAAAGAGCAGGTAATGCTGCTTTAGAAGAAATAGTGATGGTTTTAAAAACTCGCTATAAAAGATTGCAATGTATAACTAATATTGATACTACTCAAATTTATAGAACTAGTAAATTAGTGTATAATATTTTGGGTATGATTCCACCTATTAATAAACCGATTGTAGGAGCAAATGCATTTGCTCATGAAGCTGGAATTCACCAACACGGTGTTTTAGCTGAAAAATCAACTTATGAGATTATGACTCCTGAGTCAGTTGGTGTAACTAAAAATAATATGGTTTTGGGAAAACATTCAGGGAAACATGCATTTTCTGATAGACTTAAATCTATGGGATATAATTTGGCTGAACAAGAAATAGAAGTTGCGTTTAAAAAATTTAAGGATTTGTGTGATAAGAAAAAAGAGATCTATGACAGTGATTTAGAAGCTATTGTTGCTAACAAAGAACAAGAAATTAAAAAAATTGAATTGCTAGGATTCGAAGTGCATACAAGAAGTGATGCTAGTTCAATTTGTTCTGTAAAATTGAGATATCAAAACAAAGAAATTGAAAAAGTTTCTTTGGGCTATGGCCCAATTGATGCTTCGTTTAATGCAATAAACAAGGTTGTGTCTCCGCTGGTGTTTAAACTAGAAAGTTATATTATAAATGCTGTAACCGATGGAGTGGATGCTCAAGGAGAAGTTGTTGCAAAAGTTAAAGTTCAAGATAAAATGATTACGGGTAGAGGACTTTCAAGTAACATCATTGAATCTAGTATAAGAGCTTATATTAATGCAATTAACAAATATTTTAATATGGGAGTTAACAAATAATTATGAAAAAAATTGAAACTTTTGATTCAACTCTGCGTGATGGTGCACAAAGCGAGGATATATCATTTTCTGTAAATGATAAAATAAACATTGTAAAAACTTTAGATGAGTTTGGGATTACGTATATTGAAGCTGGTAATCCTGCATCTAATCCTAAAGACTTAGAATTTTTCGAAAAATTGTCTCAAATAGAATTGAAAAATTCTAAGATATGCGCATTTGGGAGCACTAGAAGAAAAAAATCAAAAGTTGAAGATGATGCTAATATAAAAGCTTTGCTTAGTACCAATACTAGTGTTATATCTATTTTTGGAAAAACATGGGATTTACACGTAAAAGAAGTAATACAAACAACTCTAGAAGAAAATTTAGAAATGATTTATGACACTATAAAGTATTTAAAAAATTTCGGAAAAGAAGTTATTTTTGATGCAGAACATTTTTTTGATGGTTACAAAAGCAATGCTAGTTACGCAATAAAAGTATTACAAAATGCAGTAGATGCTGGAGCTGACGTTTTGTGTTTGTGCGATACTAATGGTGGTGTATTGCCAAATGAGGTTAAAAATATCGTCTCTACTGTTGTTAATCAGTTTAAAGATGTTAGAATCGGGATACATGCTCATAATGATTCTGGCTGTGCTGTAGCAAACTCAATTATTTCAATTGAAGAAGGCGCAGTTCAAGTTCAAGGTACTTTTCTTGGATTTGGTGAACGTTGTGGTAATGCTGATCTAAGTTCAATCATTCCTAGTTTAAACTTAAAAACAGAATATATTTGCGATGTAAAGCTAGAACTTATTACCGAAACAGCTAAAAAAATTTCTGGTATTTCAAATATAAAACTTTTAAATAATAAACCATTTGTTGGAAAAAGCGCTTTTGCTCATAAGGCTGGTATGCATATAGATGGAGTATTAAAAAATTCTAAATCATTTGAACATATCGATCCTGATTTAGTAGGAAATAAAAGAAGATTCTTAATTTCAGAAGTTGCAGGTAGGGGCAGCGTACTTGAAAAAATTAAATCTTTTGCTCCAGAGATAGATAAGAATTCTCCTTTGCTATCCAAAATCATAGACACACTTAAAGATTTAGAACATAAAGGTTATCAATTTGAATCTTCTGATGCTTCATTTGAAATACTAGTTAAAAAAATTTTAGGAACTTATAATTCTCATTTTAAACTTAATTTGTATAAAACTATGGGTGAGTTTCCTATGGCGGATAATGAATTTCCATCATATGCTACTGTAAAAGTAGAAGTTAATGGAACTTCTGAAATGACTGCAGCATCTGGAAATGGCCCTGTAAATGCTTTAGATACAGCTTTGAGAAAAGCTTTGGTTGTTTTTTATCCAAACTTGTCTAAGATGAAATTGGTTGATTATAAAGTTAGAGTGCTTGATCAAAAACAAGCAACTGCTGCTACAACTAGAGTTTTGATTGAAAGCACTAATGGTAGTGACAACTGGACAACTATTGGTGTTTCAACCGATATTATTGAGGCGAGCATTATTGCTCTTATAGACTCAATCGAATACTTTCTTGAAAAAGATCGTGTTTAAAAAAACGAAAGGTATAAATACAATATGGCAAAAATGACAATGACTCAAAAAATACTTGCTTCAAAAGCTAATATTGCTCAATTGAAAGCAGGAGAATTAATACTAGTAGATTTAGATATGGTTTTAGGAAATGATATTACTTCACCGGTAGCCATATCAGAGTTCAATAAAATAGGAAAAAAAGAAGTTTTTTCAAAAGAAAAAATATCTTTAGTAATGGATCATTTTGCTCCGAATAAAGATATAAAAGCAGCTGAACAATGTAAAATGTGCAGAGATTTTGCTAATGATAAAGAAATTATTAATTTTTTTGATGGTGGAGAAATGGGGATTGAGCATGCTTTGCTGCCTGAAAAAGGATTGGTTACAAGTGGTGATGTAGTAATAGGTGCGGATAGTCATACCTGTACTTATGGAGCTTTGGGTGCGTTTGCAACTGGTGTAGGCTCTACTGATATGGCAGTTGGAATGGCTACTGGAAAAGCTTGGTTTAAAGTTCCTAGTGCTATAAGTTTTGTATTAAAAGGAAAACTTAATAAATGGGTAACAGGTAAAGATGTGATTTTGCACATAATTGGAAAAATCGGTGTAGATGGAGCTTTGTATAAATCAATGGAATTTTCAGGTGAAGGTGTTTCTACATTATCTGTTAGTGACAGGTTGTGTATTTGCAATATGGCAATTGAGGCAGGTGCAAAAAACGGAATTTTTCCAGTAGATGAAAAAACATTAAAATTTTTAAAAGCTGCAAAAGCAAAAACACCAAAAATCTTTTCTGCTGATCAAGATGCAGTTTATGATGAAGTATATGAAATTGATTTAAGTGAAATTAAGCAAACTGTTGCATTTCCTCATTTGCCTGAAAATACTAAAACTTTTGATCAAATTGAAAATATAAAAATTGATCAAGTTGTAATAGGTAGTTGTACAAATGGAAGATTAGAGGATTTAATATTGGCAGCAAAAATATTAAAAGGAAAAAAGGTTGCAAAAGGAGTTAGAGTAATAATTATTCCAGCAACTCCCAAAATATATATGCAAGCAATGCAAAAAGGATTGTTTAAGATATTCTTAGATTCGGGTGCTTTGGTTTCAACTCCGACTTGTGGGCCTTGCTTAGGAGGACATATGGGAATTTTAGCTAAGGGAGAAAGAGCTGTTGCTACTACAAACAGAAATTTTGTTGGTCGAATGGGACATGTTGAATCTGAAGTTTATCTTGCAAGTCCTGCTGTTGCTGCGGCTAGTGCTATAACTGGTAAAATATCTAGCACTAAGGAGGTTTTATAATGAAAGTAGAAGGCAAAGTAATAAAATATGGCAATAATGTAGATACGGACGTCATTATTCCGGCTAGATATTTAAACACTATTGATAAAAAAGAATTAGCTTCACATTGCATGGAAGACTTAGATAAAGATTTTTTAAATAAAATTTCAAAAGGCGACATTATGGTTGCTGGAAAAAATTTTGGTTGTGGATCTTCTAGAGAACATGCGCCAATTGCGATTAAAGAAAGTGGAATTTCTTTAATCATCGCTGAAAGTTTTGCAAGAATATTTTATCGAAACTCAATCAATATTGGCTTGCCAATTATTGAAAGTGTAGAAGCTGCTCAAGATATTAAAAATGGAGATGAATTAGTAGTTGATTTTGATAAAGGCATTGTAAAAAATGTTACGAAAAATAAAGAGTATAAAGTCCCTGCGTTCCCTGTTTTTGTGCAAAAAATCATTACTAATAACGGCTTAGTTGAGATGGTTAAATCTGGAGAATTAAATAAATAAAATAAAAATCTTTGAAAGGAGAAAAACTCTTATAGAAATAAGAGTTTTTAATGATTAAATGAAGTATAGAATTGCATTATTAAAAGGCGATGGGATAGGACCGGAAATTGTAAATAGTGCTTGCCAAGTTTTGGATGCTATAGGTGCTAGATATGGACATAAATTTGAGTATCAAGATTTTTTAGCAGGGGGCTGTTCAATTGATAAATACGGTATTCCTTTAACTGAAGAAACTATAAAAGGTTGTAAGGAGAGTGATAGTGTTTTACTAGGTGCTGTTGGAGGGCCAAAATGGGACACTTTACCGGGGCACTTAAGACCAGAAAAAGCTTTGTTAGGAATAAGGTCGGCCTTGGGGTTGTTTTCTAATATAAGACCAGCAAAATTATATCCTGCATTAAAAGGCGCTAGCCCATTGAAACCCGAAATAGTAAAAGGCGGCTTTGATATAGTTATTGTAAGAGAATTAACAGGCGGAATGTATTTTGGTGATAATGGAAGAAGAAACGGCAAAAATGGACTTGAAGCTTATGATACTGAATGCTATAGTGCTATGGAAATAGAAAGGATCGGAAGGGTTGCTTTTGAAACTGCTATGAAAAGAGGAAAGAAACTTACAAGTGTAGATAAAGCCAATGTGCTTGAAAGTTCAAGATTATGGAGAGAGACCATTCACTCTTTAGCAAAGGAGTTTCCGGAAGTAGAGTTAATAGATATGCTGGTAGATAATGCTGCTATGCAATTGGTGCGAAATCCTCATCAATTTGATGTAATTGTAACTTCGAATATGTTTGGAGATATTTTATCAGATGAAGCTTCGCAATTGACAGGGTCGATTGGCATGTTACCATCTTCATCTTTAGGTTATACAAAATGTGGAATGTATGAACCTATCCATGGTTCTGCTCCTGATATAGCTGGCAAAGGGATTGCAAATCCTATTGCTACAATACTTTCTGCTGCTATGATGTTAAGATATTCATTTAATCTCGAAGAAGAAGCTGATGCAATTGAAAAATCAGTGGATGAAGTTTTAAATTTAGGGTATAGAACTTCAGATATTTTTGAAGGTGATGAAATAAAAAAATGTAATAATAAACAAATTACCGATTTAATAATTAAAGGTATAAAATGAGGCGAAAAAATGGAAATAAAATTTATAAAAAGAGAAAAATTGAAAGAAAAACCACTTGGCAATTTAGGGTTTGGTAAGTATCAAACGGATTATCTATTGTACCGCGATTATAAAGATGGAAAATGGGAAGATCCTATTATTGCTCCTTTTGAGAATTTCTCATATAATCCTTCTATGTATGTACTACATTATGCGCAAGAAACGTTTGAAGGAATGAAAGCTTATAGAACAAATGAAGGTAAAGTATTATTATTTAGACCTCTAGAAAATGCTAAAAGGTTTATGAGATCTAATGAGAGAATGTGCATGCCGGTAATACCTGCTGAAGAGTTTTTAATATGTGTAGAATCTTTAGTTAAAATAGAAAAAAATTGGATTCCTAGTGAAAAAAATTCTTCGCTTTATATTAGACCATTTATGTATGCAACTGACATAGGTTTAGGAGTGAAAGCTAGTAAGACATATCGCTTTGTAATCATTTGCTCGCCTTCTTCAGAATATTATAAATTTGAACCTAGTAGAATATATGTAGAAGACTATTATGTTAGAGCTGTTAAAGGCGGTACAGGAGAAGCGAAATGTGGAGGTAACTATGCAGCAAGTATAATTGCTGCTGAAAACGCTCAAAAAAAAGGTTTTTCACAGGTGCTATGGCTAGATGGTGTTGAAAGAAAATATGTTGAAGAAGTTGGAACGATGAATGTTATGTTTAAAATAGCTGGGAAAATTGTCACTGCTCCACTTGATGGAAGTATATTACCAGGTATTACAAGAGATTCATGCCTAAAAATTTTGAAATCTTTTGGCTATGAAATAGAGGAAAGAAAATTATCAATTCAGGAATTAATAGAAGCATCAAAAAAAGGAATTCTTGAGGAAGCATGGGGGACAGGAACTGCGGCTGTAATAACACCGATAGGTGAATTATATTATCAAGGTTTTACGATGAAAATAAATAATTTTGAAGTTGGAGAAGTTACTAAAAAACTTTTTGAACATTTAAAATCTATTCAATTTGGTGAATTTAAATACTTAGATTGGAGCTACGAAGTAAAATAGTGAGAAAATATAGTGTAGTAATTTTTGATTTAGATGGAACACTGCTTAATACATTAGAAGATTTGAGAATAAGCATAAATTATGCTTTGAAAGAAAATGAAATAGATAGGAATTATTCGCTTGATGAAATAAAATATTTTACTGGAAACGGTGTAGACATGTTAATTTCTAGAGCCATTGAAAATTCTAATAATATTGAATTGCATCAAAAAGTTAAATCTTCTTTTAGAACTCATTATATGAATAGCCAATATAAAAATACGATTCCGTATCCAGGGATAATTGAAGTGCTAAAGAATTTGAAAAGAGATAACCTTTTTTTAGGTGTCCTATCAAATAAACCAAATTCGGAAACGATAGAAATAATTAATAAAATGTTTGGCGATGATTTGTTTGATTTTGTTCAAGGTGGTATAGTAGGTGAACCTCTTAAACCAAATCCAAAAGTAATAAATAGATTAATAGAAAAAAATAAATTTAAAAAAACTGATGTTCTTTATATTGGTGATACTGATGTTGATTTGGAATTTTCAAATAATGCAGGAATTGATTGTGCTATTGTAACTTGGGGGTTTAGAAAACCAGAAGAAGTAGGTAAACCTAAATATTTCATTGATACAGCCGCTCAAATACTAGATATTATCACTAAAATATAATTCTTAAATCTTGACTTTAAAATTAAAAAGTAGTAAAATAACTATGTTGCGTAAAAGCCACCGCACTGAAGAGGTATAAGTAAATCACCTTAAAGGCGTGTCTTAAATAAATAAACGAGGAGGAGCAATATGTATGCAATAATTGAAACTGGAGGAAAACAGTATAAAGTTTCCAAAGATGATTTTGTTTATGTTGAAAAATTGGACATTGAAGCTGGAAAAGAAGTTGTTTTTGATAAAGTTTTAATGGTTAATGGTAAAGTAGGCGATCCTTTAGTAAAGGGAGCTAAAGTTCTAGGTGTAGTTGTAAAAGAAGGAAAAGCAAAAAAAATCATTGTTTACAAATACAAATCAAAAAAAAATTATCATAAAAAACAAGGTCATCGTCAACCTTATACAAAAGTTCAAATTGTATCTTTAGAAGGTTAATGATGATAATAGTGAATTTAATAAAAAGTGAAGTAGGGTACAAAGAAATAACAATTGAAGGTCATTCGGGTTATGAAGTGATTGGTAAAGATATTGTTTGTAGTGCTGTTTCGACTGCTTTTTATTTAAGTTTAGGACTTTTAGAAAAAGTTTCAAAAGATTTTAAATATTTTTGCGATGAAAAAAATGCAAAAATGAAACTTCAAATTGCTGAACCAAGTGATATGAGTAATTTGATTCTTGAAAACTTGGTAGAGTATTTAACCAGTATATCTAAACAATATACTAAATATGTTAAAATATTAAATAATTAAGGAGAATTAAAATGTTTAAAATAAATATTCAGTTTTTCGCATCAAAAAAAGCAGCTGGTTCTACAAAAAATGGCCGCGATTCACATGCTAAAAGATTAGGATGTAAATTGTCAGATGGTGAATTTGCACATGAAGGATCTATTATTTTTCGTCAAAGAGGGACAAAAATTTTCCCTGGAAATAATGTAGGGCGTGGTGGTGACGATACATTATTTGCAAAAATAACAGGATACGTGAAATACGAGCGCAAAGGAAAAGACAAAAAACAAGTTTCAGTATACGAAGCAAAATAAAAAAAATGCACCCCGGGTGCATTTTTTTGGAAAATAAGAGGATTTTATGTTTATCGATGATGTTATAATTAAAGTAAAAGCAGGCAATGGTGGTAATGGTGTAGTTGCCTTTAGACACGAAAAATATGTTCCTCTTGGTGGCCCTTCAGGTGGTGATGGTGGTAATGGTGGAAGCATCATTTTTGTAGGCGATGAAGGGTTAACAACATTGTTAGATTTTAGATATCAAAAAAAAATAATTTCTGAAAATGGTCAAAGTGGCATGAGCAAAAATATGTTTGGGAGAAACGGTGAAAATACTTATATTAGAGTTCCTATAGGTAGTGTAATCTATGACTATGAAAAAAACAGAATAATTGGTGATATTACAAAAAATAAACAAGAATTGCTAATTGTGTCAGGCGGAAAAGGTGGAAAAGGTAATGCAAGATTTGCAACTTCTAGAGTTACGGCTCCAGAAATATGTGAAAGAGGCGAGCCGGGGGAAGAAAAACTAATTAAAATAGAACTTAAATTATTAGCTGATGTAGGGTTGGTAGGTTTTCCGAATGTTGGGAAGAGCACACTAATATCAGCTTTATCTAAAGCTAAAGCTAAAATTGCTGATTACCCCTTTACAACTCTTGTTCCAAATCTAGGTGTTGTTCAAGTCCCTGATGGACGTAGTTTCGTTATGGCGGATCTACCTGGATTAATTGAAGGCGCTAGTAGCGGATTAGGCTTGGGACATAAATTTTTAAAGCATATTGAAAGAACTAGAGTTATAGTTCATTTGTTAGATGCTAGTAAAAATGATGAGAATGAAATATTATCAAACTATTTAATTATAAATAAGGAATTAGAAAAATTTAATCCTAAATTACTTGAAAGACCAATGGTAGTGGCGTTAAATAAAATAGATATTTTAAATAACCGTGAAGTTGTTGAAAGAATAAAAAAAGGTATAGATAAACCAATTATAGAAATAAGCGCTTATACAAAAGAAAATCTTGATAAACTTCTATATATTATAGCTGATTTGCTTGTTAACTCTCCTATAACAACCTTTGAAGATAAAACCATTGATAATTTTGTAGAATATAAATTTGAAAAAGATGAAAAAAAGTTTATTATTAAAAAAGAGTCAGATGGAGTTTATAATATTGAGGGGATTGAACTTAAAAAAATATTTGATCAAACCGATTTCTCTAAGGAAACAAATGCCAAAATATTTGCAAGAAAAATTAGAAGTATGGGTGTTGATGATGAACTGAGAAAACTAGGTGTTCAAAACGGAGACATTGTCCGAATTTTTGGATATGAATTTGAGTTTATGGAATGAGGAAAAAATGAAAAAAAGAATTAAAACTTTTGATTTAGCTTTGTGTTCGCTATTATTAGCAATAATTTTGTTATTAACTTTTACAGGCCTTGGATTTCCCAAAATCACTGGTATAGAAATTACTACGATTCATATACCTGTATTAATTGGAGCAATTATCTTAGGGCGATGGTATGGGTCTTTTTTAGGATTGGCATGGGGGCTTGCTTCTTTATATTTAGCTTTTCGAAATCAGACAGTTGATACTATTGTTTTTACAAATCCTTTGGTTAGTGTTTTCCCTAGAGTGTTGATAGGATTTATTGCAATAGATATTTATAATTTATTTAAAAAATTAACAAATGATAAAAAAATTGGAGTTTTATTATCAGCATTTTTAACTACGTTTATTCATACAGTGTTAGTAGTTACGTTATTCTTTTTATCTTGGAAAAATGGGTTCTTTTTCTTTTCGGAAGATTACCCTTTCCCTGATGGGATGCAATTTTTTTCAATCTTGCTAGCTTTACTATTATCTAACTTTTTGATTGAAGCAACATTATCTTGCTTAATAGTTTCACCAGTTGCAATTATATATAACAAGTTAGCGGAAACAGAAAATTTAGAATTAGAAGATATAATGGATGATAATAATAAATCGAAGTAAAATTTAAAAACTTCGCATACTGTGCGAAGTTTTAATTATTATGCTTTAGATATTAATATGATTACCAATACAACAGGCATTATTACCATGCCAAAAATTATTAAAAGTAAGAAAATTTTACCTGAAATTGTTTCTGAAGGGTTTTTTTTAAATTCTACTTCAATAGAATTGTCAGGTTTTACTCTTGTTTCAACAAAAGGTTTTTTTTCTTTTTTTGGTTTTACAACTTTTTGATTTTTTTTCATTTTGCACCCCTTATATTTATGATATAATAATACATAGATATTATAACATAAAAAAATAAAAAAAGGAATAAAAAAATGAAAACTTCAAAAATCATATTTCATTTAGATTTAGATGCCTTTTTTGCAGCGTGCGAAATGGCTGAAAACCCACAATATCAAAGTGTACCTATAGTAGTGGCTAAAAATGATGTTTATAAAAAAAGTATAATTTTATCACCAAATTATCTTGCAAGAAGTTATGGAATAAAAACGACGATGCTGACTTCAGAAGCAATTAAATTATGTCCAAATGTTCAAATAGTAGAACCTAATATGCATATTTATACTAACTATTCTGAGAAAGTATTTTCATACTTAAGTAATATCAATAAAAAGATAGAGGTAGCTTCTATTGATGAAGCATATATGGATGTAAGTGATATTTGTCAAGGGACTGAAACTATTGATTTTGCTAAACGAATTCAAAATGAGATTATGAATATATTTAAATTGTCAATAAGCATAGGCATAGCACCTAACAAATTTCTTGCAAAAATGGCCAGTGATATGGATAAGCCATTTGGAATTACAGTTTTAAGAAAACGAGAATTATCTACTAAATTGTGGCCAATTAGTATAAGCAAAATGAATGGAGTGGGGAAAAAAACTTTTCCTAAACTTGAGGCAATAAATATTAAAACAATAGGTGATTTGGCGAATTTTAAGGATATGGATTTGCTTAAAAAAAACGTTGGAAGTTCTCACGCTCTTAGTCTTTATGAAAAAGCCAACGGAATTGATGAATCAGAAGTAGTGTATGAAAATTATGATAAGGCTTTATCGATAAGTAATTCACACACGTTTGAGAATAATATTTTTGATACAACTTATTTAAAAAAAGCATTAAAATATTTGGTTAATTCAATAGTTTATAAAATGAGTCAAAAGGGATTAAAAACTCAAACTGTAGGATTGCAAATAAAATTTAGTGATTTCCGTATAATTTCTAGAAGTAGAGCTTTGGACTATCCGACTGATGATGAATATATAATATTTAAAATGTTAGAACTTATTTTAGAGGACAATTTGCCTGATTATTTTGAAGTTAGATTGATGGGCGTATTTGCATCTAGATTAGTAGAGTCAAATATATCAAAAAATCAATTTGACTTATTTTCAAATCGAGAACTAATTGACAGCAAAAGTAAAGTTCATGAGTTAGTTAATGATATAAAAAGTAGATGTGGTGAAGATTCTATTGGAATAGGAATTAAAAAATCTGATTTAGAAAGGTAAAAAAATGTTAGGAAAAGTTAATAAGGCTATTGTAGATAGAGAAACACAAATAGGTTATATGTTAAAAATTGATGATAACGAAGTATTTTTACATTATAATGAGTGTAGTGGCAAATCATTGCAACCAAATCAAGAAGTAGATGCATTTGTTTATTTGGACAAAAAAAATAGAATAGCAGCAACTTTAGAAAAGCCTTGGGTGACGATTGATAATCCTGGGTTTGGAAAGGTAGTTGAAAAAAAAGATTTTGGAGTATTTGTAAATATAGGTGTTAGTAAAGATGTTCTTATTTCTAATGATGATTTGCCGGTAGATACTAAATTGTGGCCGATTGAAAAAGATGAATTGTTGGTTATATTGAAAATTATTAGAGATAAAATTGTTGCAAAACCGCTTTTAAAAACCGATATAGAAAAATTAAAACAAGATAATTTAGAAGAAAACAAGAAATATATAGGTTATGTATACAGAATTTCAAATGATGGGATAAATATAGTAACAAAAAATTATAATAATATATTTATTTATTATAAGTTTTTACGCAAAAATTATAGGCTGGGTGAAAAATTAGAGTTTAGAGTTACAAAGATAAGCGATAATGGAATTCTCGGAACAACTATAGAGAACAAAGAGATTCAAATAGTTGATGATGCGAAACTCTTATATGAACACATGACAAAGAATAACGATGTTTTAAATTTTACTGAAAAAACTGATCCAGATATAATTTATAGGGTTTTTAAGATGAGTAAAACTGCTTTTAAAAACGCTATTGGATATTTATATAAAAGAGATTTAATTTCAATTTTGGATGACAAAATTATCTTGATTAAAGGAGATTATAATTTTGAAGATTAAAATAGAAAAAATAATAATTTGTGTGTTTTTCATTTCTTTAGGTGTACTCTTGATGCCTATTTTTCACATAGTAGGGCTACTTGAAAAATTAGTTATTCTTAATTTTGTAGTTTTAATTTGTGGTTTTATACTTGGCTGGCCATATGGGTTAGCCTGTGGATTGTTAATTCCTCCTGTAATACATATTATTTTGCCTGGGCTATTGACATTTTACCCAAATGGATTATCATTAATGATTGAGTTAGGTGTCTGTGGATTGACAAGTGGGGTTATTTATTCTTTTAATGTGATAAAAAATAATATTTTAAACATTTATTTTGCATTAATTACGACTATCTTGATTGAAAGAGTGGTAGGCGGTCTTTTTAAAATTGTTTATTATGCTATTTCCGATCTTGGGATTTATGGAATTAAAGATTTGATTAAAGATTTTTTTGTTACCCCAGGTTTTGGTATAATGTTACAAATAATGTTTGTACCTGCAGTTGTTTTAATGTATGAAAAAAGAAAAAATCTAAAAATTAAAAAAATAACTTAATAGGATATTTTTATATCCTATTTCTTTTTTAATCTAGATTTTAGTACGGGATTATGTTATAATAACATAAATATTGAAATTAAATATATATTAATTTGGGGTGGTTAAATGAGTTATCAAAAAATTAAAGGAACTCAAGACTTCTATGATGAAAGAAGTATAAAGTTAAGGCATATTGAAAGAAAAATGTCTGAAATATTACAAAGATATAACTATAGCGAAATGATTACACCTATATTTGAGAATACTGAATTGTTTTCAAGAAGTGTAGGGGATGAAACTGATATAGTAAAAAAAGAAATGTATACTTTTGATGATCGATCTAACAGAAGTATAACCTTAAGACCAGAAGGAACTGCTTCAATTGTAAGAAGTTACTTAGAAAATAAGTTGTATGCTAATTCTTTAGCATTAAATAAATATTATTATTTCGGGCCTATGTTTAGATACGAAAGGCCACAATCAGGCAGGTTTAGACAATTTCATCAATTTGGAATAGAAGCTTTTGGAGAATCAAGTTATTTGCTTGATGCAGATATAATTTTAAGTGCATACAATATATTTTTAGAATTGAAAATAAAAAATATAAGACTACATATAAATTCTATAGGCGATGAAATATCTAGGAGAAAATATGCTGAAGCAATAAAAGAATATTTTATTAATTATAAAGATTTGCTTTGTGAAGATTGTAATAGAAGGTTAGAAACTAATCCTTTAAGAGTATTAGATTGTAAGATTGATAAAAATATTGAAATAATGAAGAATGTTCCGAAAATCTCGGATTTTTTAACAAATGAATCAAAAGAATACTTTAATAATTTAGTTGATATTTTGAATATATTTAAAATACCTTTTATAATTGATCAAAAACTTGTTAGAGGTTTAGATTATTATACCGATACCGTATTTGAGTTTGTTTCTGAAAGTGAAGATGAGTTTGCAGGATTGACTATTTGTGCTGGTGGTAAGTACGCTAACTTAATTAAACAAATTGGCGGCCCTGATATTAGTGGAATAGGATATGCTTTCGGTGTTGAAAGAGTTATAGCTATCATGGATAAACAAGAAAATTGGGGAAGTTTGATTAAAAAAGTTGACTTTGTTTTAATTGGCTTAGATGATAATTCGAAAAAATTAGCGCTTGAAATTGCATTGATGCTAAGAAATAATGAATTTATAGTAGAAATGGATTACAAAAATACCAAATTAAAACCACAATTTAATTTGGCAGATAAATTAAATCCTAAAGCAATTATTATTATAGGTGAAAATGAACTTGTTGAGAATTCTGTAATCGTTAAAGATTCTCAAAGTGGAGTGCAAGAAAAAATATTAATTTCAAAACTGGTTATATATTTAAAGGAGAAATATAATAAATGAGAACACATAATAATGGACAACTTAGAATTCTAGATGTAAACAAAAAAGTATCTTTATCAGGTTGGGTTGCTAAAAAAAGAAATTTGGGTGGGTTGATTTTTATTGACTTAAGAGATCGTTATGGAATTACTCAAATTGTGTGCAAACCTAATAATAATAACTATAGTATTGTAGAAGGCTTGAGAAATGAATTTGTTATAAAAATAGATGGCAAAGTAATTGAAAGGGAAAGTAAGAATTTAAATATTCCTACTGGAGAAATAGAAGTTGAGATTTTAGATATAGAAGTTTTAAGCGAGTCAATTAATCCACCATTAATAATAGCTGATGAAACAGATGCTTTAGAAGATATTAGAATGAAATATAGATATCTTGATTTGCGCAGACCTATAATGCAAAAAAATTTAATAATGCGTAATAATATTTGTAAATCTATTAGATCTCATTTAGATTCATTAGATTTTATAGAAATAGAAACACCAGTTTTTGGTAAATCAACCCCTGAAGGTGCGAGAGATTATTTGGTTCCTTCAAGAGTTCATCCTGGTAAGTTTTATGCTTTACCACAATCTCCTCAAATGTATAAGCAGTTGTTAATGATATCAGGATTTGAAAAATATTTTCAAATAGTAAAATGCTTTAGAGATGAAGATTTAAGGGCTGATAGACAAATGGAATTTACTCAAATCGATATTGAAATGAGTTTTATAAACGAGGAAAATGTTTATAGTGTAGTTGAAGGAATGTTAAAAAAAGTAATGAAGGATGTAAAAAACATTGATATTAAAACTCCTTTTCCTAGACTATCCTTCTCTGACTCACTTGCAAAATATGGAACAGATAAACCTGATACTAGGTTTGGACTCGAATTAGTAAATATTTCAAAAGAAGTGGAAACCATTGAATTTAGTGTTTTTCAAAATGTACTAGCAAATAATGGAATAGTAAAAGCCATAAATGTTAAGGGTAAAGCAAGCCATTTTTCTAGAAAAGATATTGATGGGCTTACTGAATATGTTAAAAAATTTAATGCTAAAGGATTAGCTTGGTTTAAATATGAAGATTCGATATTAAGTGGGGGAATTTCTAAATATATTGAACCAGTTTTTGATATAGTGAAATCAAAACTAGAAATAGCTGAGGGTGATTTAGTTTTGATAGTAGCAGATAATGAGAATATAGTAAATCAATCTTTAGCTAATCTTAGAAATTACTTAGGAAAAGAATTAGATTTGATTGATTATAATTTATACAACTTTTTGTGGATAGTCAATTGGCCTTTGTTTGAATTTGATTCTGAAGAAGGAAGGTACGTAGCAACGCATCATCCATTTACAGCACCTCATGAAGAAGATGTTAAATATTTATTATCTGATCAAGGAAGAGTAAGAGCGAGAGAATATGATATTGTATTAAATGGGTTTGAACTTGGAAGTGGATCTATTAGAATTCATAATCAAGATTTGCAAGCTAAAATGTTCCAGGCTATAGGATTAACAGATGATGAAATCAAGCTAAAATTTGGTTATTTTGTGGATGCTTTAAAGTATGGTACGCCTCCGCATGGAGGGATTGCATTAGGTTTGGATAGATTAGTGATGATTTTAGCAAATCTTACTTCTATTAGAGATGTTATCGCTTTTCCAAAAAGCGCTAATGCAATTTGCCCAATGAGTGAAGCTCCATCAATTGTTTCTGAAAAACAGTTAAAAGAATTAAAATTGGAAATTAAAAAATAATGTTTAATAGATTTGTTAGTTTAGTTGGTGAAAGTAAATTTTTAAAAATAACTAATTTAAAGGTCGCAATAATAGGAGTCGGGGGAGTTGGAGGCGTATGCGCACTTTCCTTGGCTAGATGTGGTATAAAAAACTTATTTTTGTGCGATTTTGATTTGGTTGAGTTGTCTAATATTAATAGACAAGTGACTGCCAATGTTGCTACCTTAGACCAGTTTAAAGTGGATGTACTTAAAAAAATGATTTTAGAAATAAATCCTGATTGTAATGTTCAAGTATATAAAGAAAGATTTAATGAAAAAAACAATTTTCTAGAAGAAATTTGCGTGGATTATGTTGTTGATGCAATTGATGATATTGAAAACAAATTTTTCTTAATCAATTATTTATTAAGCAAAAATATTAAATTCATTAGTTCAATGGGAATGGCTAAAAAAATCGATCCGTTTAAATTAGAAATTGTAAAGTTATCAAAAACTACATATGATCCAATAGCTAAAAAAATACGTGAAAAACTAAGAAAGAATTATATAAAAAAAGATTTTTATGTAGTTTGCTCAAGAGAAGAAGTAAAAACAAAGGAATTGGGTTCATATATTAATGTTACTGCTTATGCCGGCATACTTTTATCTCATTATATAATTAAGAAGGAAATATACGATGATTATAACTAAAATTTTGGTACAAATTGGTATTATTGTTGGCTTGATTACTATATTTTTTATTTCATATGTAGTTAATAAAAAAATAAAAGTAGAAGGGCAAAGACAAAGTAAGTGTGAAAGTTGTTCATCACATGATTGTATATTTAAATCGTTAGAAAATGATTCAAAAAAAGAGAGTGAAAAATATGAAGAGAAATAATTATATTGATTGGGATACATATTTTATGGGTGTGGCATTGCTTTCTGCTAAGAGGAGTAAAGACCCTAGTACCCAAGTAGGGGCTTGTATAGTTAATAAAAATAAAAAAATAGTAGGTATTGGGTATAATGGTTTTCCTTATGGGTGTGATGATAATGAATTTCCGTGGGAAAAAGAAGGTGAATACTTAAATGTTAAGTATCCTTATGTTGTACATGCTGAAACTAATGCAATATTGAATTCAACGACATCTTTAGAAAATTGTACGTTATATGTCTCCTTGTTTCCATGCAATGAGTGTGTAAAACTTATTATTCAATCTGGGATTAAAGAGATAGTTTTTGTTGATGATAAATATATACAAACTGATTCTTCATTAGCGGGGCAAAGAATGTTAAAAGCTGCTAATATAAAAGTTAGAAAAATGAGTGAGTTTACGATTGAAGTAAAGGAAAAATAAGATGCTAGAATTTTTTAAAGTAATATTTAATAAGGTTTTGAAAGCAAAAGTTTTCTATAAAATATTGGTTATTATGTTGCTTTTGCTATATATTTTTTTGATTTTTATTACTACAAAGACTGTCAATGTTATTGCTACATATCCGGGATATATTTCTCCAGTAGGTAGCATTGTTAGTATTGATTCTAATCAAGAAAAAGGAACTTATTATACTACTAGTGTATTACAAAATAGAAATATTTCTTTAATAGAATACTGGTTACATCAAAATAACTTTAATGTGGATTTGAAAGAATTTGATCCTATTTTAGATTTAACAACAGCTGAGGAATATATTGCTGGTGTATACTATAAAAAAAATAGTGTATCTAAAGCTCTTATTGCTGCATATAAAACGGCAAATGAAAATAATATTGACATTGATATTAATTTTGAGTTTAAAGGAATTAGGGTAACTTCAGTTGATAAAAATTTTGATAACAGGTTAAAAGTTGGTGATTTAATAATTGAACTTAATGGAGTTGAATTAGTTAATTTTGAACAAACCAGAACGATAATTGGTGAAATTAATGATGGTGATTTAACAAGTGAAGACAATATTTCTTTAAAAGTGGTAAGAGATGAAATAGAATTAGCGGTTTTATCACCTGCGCAATTGTTAGAATCGAATTTTTACGGTATAGGTATTTATGGTGAAGCATACTATGAAGTAATAGATTCAACTCCGACATATAGTTTAGTAGATGATTTTTCATCTACTGGACCTTCCGGAGGTCTTATGCAAACATTATATATTTATGATGCTTTGACTGAGTTTGATTTAACTTCTGGTTTAATAATTGCAGGTACTGGGACGATTGAAATAAATTATGACCCAATACTTGATGAATATCAGTTTGTAACTGGACAAATTGGTGGTGTGAAACAAAAAATATTAACTGCTCAGAAGAATAAAGTAGATGTTTTTTTTATTCCTAGGTCAAATTATCTAGAAGCTTTGGAAGTTTATGAAAGAATTGCTGAACCTACCTTTGAATTAGTTAGTATAGTAAATTTATATGAAGCTATAGATTGGTTGGAGGGGAGATCAAATGAATAACTATACTGAAAAAAAAGAAAAAAATCTTTGGTCTAAAGGAAAAGAAGAAACTAAAAAGTTTTATGATATTAAATTTAAATTTTGGAATAATGTAAAAATATTTATAGGTGGAATTATTTTGACTATTATTTTGATACTACCTTTGGTATTTTTAGTTTATAGATTGATAAGAACTTATTTTTACGATTATACGATTTTTACACTGTTAATCGCAATTTCATGGACTATATTAATGTTTAGCAATGGTTTATCAAATTACTTGAGTGTTAAAATTGCTAAAGGTTATGGAAAAGATCGTGATAATTTGCAAAAAATTGATGAAAATGCTATATTTTTTTATCAATTTCTAAATGTTGGATTTGCAGCATTTACTTTAATAATTTTAATTTTATTTTCAAATATAATATAAAGGAGTAAATATGTATATATTAGGGATATTATTCATAATCGTATTAACAACTGCTGATCAGTTTAGCAAACAACTAATAGTTAATAACTTGCCTTTAGGTGAATATATTAGTGTTATTCCTAATTTTCTAGAATTAACTCATACCGGTAATACTGGTAGTGCTTTCGGTATGTTTTCTGAATATACATGGCTTTTGGCAATTATTGCTTTGATAGCACTAGTAATCTTTGGTTTTTTATTTAAACATTTAGATTTTAAGAAAAGAGTTATTTATAGTTTAGCCTTAATTTTAATTATTTCTGGAACTATTGGCAATTTTATTGATCGAGTTTTTAGAGGAGAAGTTATAGATATGATTTCTTTTATATTTGGTAATTGGAGATTTTGGACATTCAATTATGCTGATAGTTATTTAAGTATTGGCGTTGTACTTATGTTGATAGATTTATTAATCGGAAAGAATGAATTATGGAAAAAATAATTTTTAAGGTTTTAGAAGAAGATGCTAAAAAGAGAATAGACAAATATTTGGCTGAAAAAGACAAAAAACTGTCAAGAACACAAATTCAAAATTGGATAGTGTCCAATAACATTTTACTAAATGGAGAGACATGTAAATCTAATGATATTTTAAAAAAAAATGATGAAATTTGTATTACTATTCCTAAAACTGTTGAGTTGAAAGCTATTCCACAAAAAATGGATATTGAAGTTGTCTATGAAGACAGCGATCTTTTAGTGGTAAATAAGCCTAGTGGAATGGTTGTTCATCCTGGGCATGGTAATTATGAAGGAACTTTGGTTAATGCTTTATTATATTACTGCAACGACCTTTCTGGGATTAATGGAGTATTAAGGCCAGGCATAGTTCATAGGATTGATAAAGAAACTTCAGGATTGCTTGTAGTTTGTAAAAATGATTTTACTCATAAAAATTTAAGCAAACAGTTTGCAGATAAAAATGTTACCCGAAAATATATAGCGTTAGTACATGGAGTGATTCCGCACAATTCAGGGAAAGTAAATGCTCCAATTGGGAGAAGCGACAAAGATAGAAAAATGATGGCTGTTGTTGAAAACGGTAAAAATGCTATAACTAATTTTAAAGTTATAAAAAGATATGAAAAGTATACATTAGTAGAGTTAATATTAGAAACGGGGCGAACTCATCAAATTAGAGTTCACATGAAATACATTGGTTTTCCGGTTGTTGGAGATAAAGTCTATGGACCTAGAAAAACAATTGGAGAAGATGGACAGTTCTTGCATGCAAAGAGTTTAGGATTTTTTCATCCTGCAAAAAAAATAGTTTTAAACTTTGATTCTGATTTGCCAAAATATTTTAATGATTTTATAGATCAATTAAAATAAAAAAATGCTTTTGTAAAAAAAGCATTAATTCTTCTTGATAGATTTAAAATTTAATTTCGCTATTTTGCTTAAGAAAGCTTCGCCTTTTTGCTGAATTATAGTTTTTGCTAAATCGCTTGCTTGAGTCGAAGCGCCTTTAAGTAAAGCGTATCCCGAAACTTTAGATATTTTGTTAAGATAAGCTAAGAATATGTATCTCGCAATGATGCTTGCAGCAGCAATAGCAATATGTTTACTTTCACCTTTTTCTTCAAGAGTTATATCGGGAAAAACTTCAGTTTCGTGTAAATATCTAAAATAATTTTCTTTAGTCGTGAATCCATCGATAATTATTTTATCAAAATTTGGTTTCATTTCTAGAATTTTTAAAATGCATTTATTGTGTAAAATTGCTTTTATTTTATTCATATTCATATTTTTAGGATCGTAGAGGCTATTGTATTTTGAATTATCAAAATAAATATAAGTATATTTCAAGTCTTTCATGAGAATAGGTGCAATTTTCATAATTGTTTGGTCCGTAAGTAGTTTGCTATCTTTTACACCCAATTTTTTCAAATTTAATATTTGTTCTTTGGGCACGAAGCAAGCAACAACAACAATTCCACCAAAAACATCTCCGGTACCTACCTCGTCAGTCCCAATTATGGATAGATTTAGATTTGTGCTTTTTGGATTTTCATTCTCAACTTTCAAATTAAGCATTTTAGAAATGTCTAGAAAAATCTCACTAGATTCTACACCTTGAATGGCAATAGTAAAAGTTTTATAACAAGTGATAACCGTGTTACCTATCTTAGCTCTAAAACTCGTGTATTCATTCGTGTTATTAATTTGATATTGTCTATAATAATCTACGACTTTATCAAACTGTTGGTTATTAAGTTTTAAAGTTTTAACCACGTTATCAACCCCTCATTTTAATTATAACATATTTTTTAAGAAAAAGGAAGATGTAATTATTTATGGATAAATATTATAAGATTTTGGAGTTTGATAAAATTATCGAGCTTATAAAACCATTCTTACGTTTAAATATAAATAAAATACTAATTGAAGAAACTATATTAAGTAGTGATATTCAATTAGTTACAACTATGTTAAACGAAGTTGATGAAGCATCTATTATCATCAAAAGAGTAGGGGAAAATCCAATATATTTTAATGATAAAGTAGAAAAAAACATTAGTTACGCTTCTAAAAATGGATTATTATCTGAGAAAGATATTTACGATATTGGGAAATTCTTAGATTGCATTAAAGATAATCAGCTTTTCTTAGATAAAGTTGTAGATATTATGGGACCTGTAGAAAATTTTAAACGTTATGTTGATTTACTTATATATCCAAAAGATCTAAATATTAATATAAAAAAAGTAATAGATGAAAATGGTAATATAAAAGATGATGCAAGTCCGTTATTGTATGATATTAGAAGAAATATAAGATTAAATGAATCTAATATTCAAAAAAAATTAAAAGAATTGATTTCAAAATTATCAACTAAATTAACTCAAACGGTAATTTCTATTAGAAATAATCGTTATGTTTTATCAGTTAAAAATGATTATAAAAATTCTGTACCAGGAATAATACATGACCAATCTGGCTCTGGCGAAACTGTATATATTGAACCAAACTCTGTATGTGAAATTTCTAATAAATTAAATCATTTAATAGAAGAAGAAAAAAGAGAAATAGTTAGAATCCTTCAAAAGATATCTCTTAATATTGGGGAACATTTTAGTGATTTAAGTTTTTCCTTTAACGTTTTATTAAAGTTAGATTTGATATTTGCAAAAGCCCAATATTCAATAAAAATCAACGGCAATAAACCCTTAATAAATTCTTCAGGTAAAGTTTCACTTATTAATTGTTACCATCCTTTGTTAAATGTTTCCGATATTGTAAAAAACACAATAATAATAGGTGAAGAGTATAAAGGAATAATAATTACAGGACCTAATACTGGAGGGAAAACCGTATTATTAAAAACAATTGGACTACTTTCACTTATGGTTAAATTTGGATTATTATTACCTTGTGATGAAAGAAGTGAATTAAATATTTTTGATAATGTTTTTTCTGATATTGGAGATGAACAAAGCATTGCGCAAAACTTATCTACTTTTTCATCACACTTAAAAAATATAATAGAAATAATTGAAAAAGTAACGAAAAATTCTTTAGTATTATTTGATGAATTAGGAGCAGGAACTGATCCTTCAGAAGGTGCTAGTTTAGCAATTTCAATTATTGATTATGTATTGAAAAAAGATTGTTTACTTATTGCAACAAGTCATTATTCTGATCTTAAAGTACATGCTTTTAATAATGATAATTTAATAAATGCTAGTGTTGAATTTGATTCTATCACATTGAAACCGACATACAAACTATTATTAGGTATTCCCGGACAAAGCAATGCGATTGAAATTTCAAAAAATCTAGGTTTAAAAGAGGAAGTAATTGAAAAAGCAAAAAAGTATGCGTATCAAAAAAATGATCAATTAAATATAATTTTAGAAAAATTAATCAAGCAAACCCATACTATGGATGAAAAATTAAAAAATATTGAAAAACTTGAATTAGAGACTAAAATAAGTAAAAAAAATATTGATGAATTACATGATAAAACAATAAACGAAAGAGACAAAATTTTAGAAAAAGCAAACTATGAATCTCAAAAATTGATAGATGAAAAAATTAATGAGGCTAAGGCGATTTTAAAAGAATTAAAAGAGTCTCAAAATAAAGAAATTAAACTTCATGAATTAGCAAATTTTCAAAATAAAATTAATAAAATTGAATTTAATGTTATTGAGAAAGATAATATTGATACAAATGAGATGCTTGAAATCGGTGATTTAGTATTTGTCAAAAACTTTAATTCTACTGGAAAAATCGTTGACAATAAAAAAGATAAATTTTTAGTTAGCATAGGTAATGCTAGTGTCCTGCTTGAAAAAAATGAAATTAAAAAAGTCATTGCTAAAACTCAAGGAGATAATTTAATTAATAAAAAGATTGAAGTTGTTTTGCCTAAAAAAGTTAATACAAGCCTTGACTTACGAGGCAAAAGATATGAAGAAGCTTCACTTTTAATAGACAAATTTTTAGATGATGCCTTTTTATCTTCCTTAGGGCAGGTTTCAATAATACATGGTTTTGGTACTGGAATAATTAGAAAATTAGTTTTAGAAAAATTATCGAACAATAAAAACATTAAAGAGTATAGATTTGGTCGTGATGGTGAAGGAGGCCAAGGAGTAACTATTGTTTCTCTAAAATGAGGTAAAAATGAAAAAGATTATGATTACTTTTATTCTTATTGTAGTTATATATTTTGTACCAGTAAATGCAATCGAAACAGAACAGAGTGCTACTGATGATACAAATACAGCAACTTACACAATTTCTGATTTATTAGATGATTCAGCAGTAGATTTTGCTAATGAAAGTAAATATCATAAAGAACTAGGTACTATTAATAACAAAACAATCCAGACACACTTTTTAGAACAGAAGTGTGACTCCAGTAATAAGATTGTTTCATGGGCTTCCCAAAATCCAAATGGTACAGGTTTTGTAAAAAAGACAGTTTCTCAAATAGCTGCCGATTACGAAAAAAACCATTCTGGATGGAAAGTAATTGGGGGAATTAATGCTGATCAATATACGTTAGGTTTTGGCAATGGACTTGCAGTTGATGGGAAACATCCTTATTCAGTACAACCATATTATCCGATGATTGCTGATAATTATAAATTATTTAGTAATACTTGGATGCATTCTGATTTAGGCTCGAATGGAAATTTCATTGGGTACAAAAATGATGGTAGTGTTGATCAATTAGACAATATCAATGCTTCAATTACTCCAACGATGCTAAAACTTTCTATTTTAGATGAAAAAAATCAAGTTTTACATAGTTTTGAAGTGCAAAAATTTAATGAGAATCCAAGTGATAATGAACTTTCTTTATTTACTGGATTTTATAGCGACACTAGTTTTGGCACATTCTTAAATAAATCAGTAAATTTTGAAAGAATTTATGTTGTTGAATCAGCTGAATTAGCATATTGCAATAATACATCTGCTTATATAAACGTTGATAAATCGCAAAATGCTTTTTTCGGTAAAGGTACTATATCAAAAATTACTTCTAGTTTTGACTTAGGCTTGAGACAGTTTGCTATTGTATCAGATAATTCCAATGTAAATGACTTATTAAACCTTGATGTAAAAATTTTAGTTCAATATGAATATGTTAATGATGATCTGAATAAATATGAATCTGCAATGGGATATCATACAGTTCAAAGAAACGAAGGTATAGATCAAACCGTTTCTGGTAGTTATAATACATCTGATAGAACTAGAAGTATTATAGGGAGAAAAAATGATGGCACAGTTGTTATGATTGTGATTGATGACTATCTAGATTCTTATGGTACTACTGGATATGGAATTAATGCAATTTGTAAATTGCATAATATAACAGAAGCTTATCAAATGGATGGTGGTGGAAGTGCTCAAATGACTATAAGGCAGACTGATGGTTCTTTTAGAGGTGTTTCTAGGTCCGCAGATGAGTCACCAAACGCTAATGTCGGTTCTCAAAGAGCGGTTATGAGTGCTTTGCTATTTGTTGTTGCTGAAGCTGATATTGAAATCAACTCAACTGTAACTGAAAACTCAATAGAAATGTCAGTAGATTTAATTAATAAAAACGGTATTGATATAAAAGGATTTTGTATACAATTTGATGATGAGATACTATATTTTACTAATAACAACGTTAAAATAGAAGATTTGGAGCCAAATAGTTCTTATAATTATCAAATATTATATATTGATAGTTATGACAATACTAGTAATAGTTTTTATACAGGTGTTTTAAAAACTAATAAAAGAGAACCTATTTTTAATGGTTTTGAAATACTAAGCGATTCCACATCTGTTACAATTTCCGTAGATTTTATAGATTTAGATTCAGCTATTATAAGTACTATTGTGTATTTAGATAATAAAATGATGATTTTTAATAATAATAATTATATAGCTAATAATTCTAATGAGTTATATAATTTTAATATAAAATATTCATATCGAGTTGAAAACGATCAAACTACACCCTTGAAAACCATTGAACTTAGAGCAATCAGGTTTAAAACCACTTTTAGTATAGAGAAAGCAGAGAATTCAAAGCAAAAAATATTTTTAGCTATTTTAAATTAATAAGGAAGGTAAAAATGGAAATTAAATGTAATTCAAAGTTAGAGGAACTTTTATTTATGAGCGATAAAAACAAGGAAAATTATACTCAAAAATTAGAAACGCTTAATTCAGAATTTAGCTTTCCATTTAAAAATGCTAGGTATAAGATAAAAGATAGATTTTATTGGGTTGGGTATTCCGTAATTGCGCTAGTTTTGATAATCGTAGTAACGTTATTGTCAAAGGCTGACAATAAAAATTTGTATTTTCTTTTAATTTTGATTTTTTCTTTGCCTATAGTTATTAGTTATATATTTTATTATAAAGCAAAAAATGATCTTAAAAAAACAAAAAAAGATTATGATTTAATTTATCAACAAATTTTAGAAGAGTACAAGAACTCAATAGTTTTTGATGCAAAAGTAGCATTTCTAACTCCTGGAGTTGTGTTTATTTCGGAGAAGTTTGAAGAGATTAAAGAAAAGTTTAAAGAAAAAGATTTTGAACAGTTTATGGAATATATTACAGAAAATATTTTTATATATAAAAATAAAATATATACTAATAAAAATGAATTAGAAGATTTAAGTGAAGAACCAACTGTAGAAAATAAGGATAATATATACAAGGATTATTATAATAATAAAAAAGAAGAAATAATTAAAGAGTTCAAAAAAGAAAATTTGGAAAGTTTTCTTCAATATTACTTATCTAATTCTTTAGATAGTGTAAATTTTTCTGATTTAGAATCTAAAAAAAATGAAATTGACGAAATAGTTAGTTATTATAAGGAATGGAAGTATACTATTAGTGGATATAAAATGACAGATGAAGAAAAAAAAGCTAGATTAGTAATAGCTAATGCAAAATCAAAAAAATTTAAAGAAAATGATAAGAGCAAGGTAGAAGATGAATAAAAGTGAGTTAATAAAAAAGGTTAGTTTTAAATTAAATAGAACTCAGAAAGAAACGGCTGATATAATAAACGAAACTTTCTCTATAATATCTGAGGTTTTAGAAGAGGGGGAGAAGGTCGTTATTTCTAATTTTGGAACTTTTAAAGTAGTTGAGACGAAACCCTTTGAGTGTTTTAATCCTATAAATGGAGAAAAAATGCAAATAGCAAGTCAAAAAAGAATTAGATTTAATAGTAGCAGGTGAAAAATGGAAAATACTTATGAAAAATCAACAAATATTTTTAACGCTATTGATAATAATGATTGTGTATATATAAAAAATTATTTTGATTTGGGGAATGATATTAATATAACAAATACTAGGGATGAAAATTTGTTACACAGGGCTGCTAGAAAAGGTTCTTTTGAAACTTTTTCTATGTTAATAAACTATGGTGTTAAAGTAAATGCTTTAAATAAATATAAAGAAACCCCATTACATGTTGCAGTTCAGTTTAATAAAATTGAATTTGTAGAATTATTACTTTTTAAAAATGCTAATATAGATGTTTTTGACATTAAAAAAAGAACCCCTTTGCATATTGCTTGCTTTAGAGGTTACTTTGATATAATAACTTTGTTATTGAAGAAAGGGTCGAAAATCCACACTCCAGATGAAATTGGTGCAAGACCTATTCACTATGCTGTTAGATCTGGGAAAATAAATATTATTAAATTAATAATTGAAGCAGGTGCTTCTTTAATAGATATAGATTATAGAAAAAATAACGTTTTACATTATGCTTGTATGGAGGGGCACGATTCTCTAATTCCATTTCTAATGGATAAATTTCCTTTTTCAGATACGAAAAATATTTATGAGGAAACTCCACTTCATTATGCTGCAAAGTTTTGTAAAAAGGAAACAGTTGAATTTCTATTAGAGAAAAATCATTATATTTATGCAAAAGATATTGATGGGCTTACACCAATGGATATAAAAGAATTAGATGTCGAAAATAAATATTTCTTAGAAGATTACATTGAGAATTTTAACTATAGGCTTAAAGAACAGGATAAGATTCATTTAGCAATAAGAAATAAAGATTTTGAGTTAGTTAAAAAAATTAGCAATTTTGATCCCAATAGTACTGATGCTTATGGAAATAAATGTTTATATTATGCCATACTTAATAATGATTATAAGATGGTAGATTTATTATTAACAAATAAAGCTAATCTCAAAAATCTTGATAAATATGGTCATTCAGCATTATTGATATCTTTTATTGCTGGAAACTCACGAATAATCCTTAAAATCCTAGAACATAAAGTTGATATAAATGAAGTTTATTATAATAGAAGTTTTTTATACACCGCAATTATTAGAAATGATTTTCTTGTAGTTAAGAGTTTGCTTGACAATAAAATATCTAAAGACTTTGTTGATGATAAAGGGCGAGATTTAAAGGAAATTGCTTTAGAATACGCTAATGATAAAATTTATAAGTTACTATAGTCAAATAATGAAAGTATCAGTATAGAAATTACGCTAAACAAATTATTTAAAAAATGTAATGAAATTGAGAACCATATGTTTTGGTTCTTTTTTATATAATAAAATGCGAATACAATTCCTGGGAAGAAGTATGAAAAAAAATGGAAAAAATCTCCTGCAAATATTACATGTACTATTCCAAAAAAGAATCCTGAAATTAATATAATTGTATTATTATTAAAAAAATTAAAATTTTTTAAAAATGATATTAATGCTTTCCTATAGATTATTTCTTCTACTAAAATAACAAGAAAAAGTGTTGAAATTATAGAGTAAATAGAATATTTTGAAAGTATCATGTCAATTATAGAACTTTGATTAATAGATTCAGTATCAGTAAAAAAAGATGTTATAATATTCCCCAAAAAACTGAATATTAATAAATACAAAAATGCTGTAATTATTTCCTTAAAATTAAAACTTTTGTCATACCTAGATTTTTTAAAATCCGTTATTAATTCACTTTGAAAAAGAATAATTAAAATTATGAATAATAAAAAATATGTTATTAAGTTAGTTATGTTTTGCATAAATAGGTATCCAGTTTCAGAATAATTTCCAACTGTATCAAGTAAAGTTTCAGGTAAAAATGAGTTTAATAAATTAACTATTATAAATATCCCTACAGTTGATAAAAAAATATAAACAGAAAAAGCACTTATTAACTTAAAATTTATTTTTTCCATATTCCCTCACATAATAATCTAATTATACACAAAAACCTAAAATTATTCAAAAGTTTTTTAAGCAATTGACTTTATTAAAAAGTTAAATTATAATGATTAAGTATATTTTAAGGAGAGAATTAATGAAAATTTTAATAGCAACTCATAATAAATATAAACTAAAAGAAATTAAACAAAATGCTAATTCGAAAATTGACTTTATTTCATTAGATGATTTGGAAGATAACAATGTAGTAATTGAAGATGGTTATACTTTTAACCAAAATGCCTATAAAAAAGCTAAATACTATTTTGATTTATATGGATTGCCTACTTTAGCAGATGATTCTGGGTTAGTTGTTAAAGCTCTTAAAGGTGATCCAGGAATATATTCGTCTAGATATGGTGGAATAGAAGGAGATGATGCTAATAATAATAAAAAACTTTTAACTGAGATGAAAAATTCAAAAAATAGAAGCGCTTATTATTATTGTAGTTTTTGTTATATAGATGCCGTTGGAAAGGTTCATTATTTTTCAGGAAAGATAAACGGACAAATTGCGATAGAAGAAAAAGGTAAAAACGGGTTTGGATATGATAGTCTATTTATTCCTTATAAATACCAAAAAACCTTCGGTGAGTTAAATCCTGAAATTAAAAGTAAAATTAGCCATAGATCAAAAGCTTTAGTCAAATTCTTCAAGTATATTTCAAGGGTTAAAATTAGCAATACAAAAATAATTAAATATAATATTAAAAAAATATTTAAAACATCAAAAATTAAAGTTATAAAACGTCTTATTGGTGGTCTAAGTAACTATAATTATCTTGTAGATATAAATAATGAACTTTATGTATATAGAATTCCTGGATCATTTGGTGATTTTTTTGTCAATAGAAAGATTGAGATAGATAACTTGACTATTTTATCTAAACTGAAATTTTGCTTTTTACCTGAGTACTTTAATATTTATAATGGCCACAAAATTTCTAGATATATAGATGGATTTGATTTAGATGTTTTGGAGGAAAAAGACTATGAAGAATGTGCAACTATTTTAAGAAAACTTCATAGTTATGAGGATACATTTTCAAATAATTATGAGCCTTTTAAAAGACTTGAAAAATTTGAAAAAAATCTTAAAGATCTTAATTTTCAAATTGATCCTATGTATTATAGTATTAAAAAATTTTTATTTAAATATAAACTATATTTAGAAAGTCAAAAATTAAGAATGAGCCATGGAGATAGTCAAGTTAGAAATTTTATTAAAGGAGATAAAATTTATTTAATGGACTACGAATTCACGGGGAATAATGACCCGGTTTATGATATAGCCTGCTATGCAAATAGAAATCTTGATGAAGGGTATAAACTTTTACAGATATATTACAAAAAAGACATTGATAATGATAAAATATTACGGTTTTATTTGTGGAGGCTTTTTCAAAATTTACAATGGTATAATGTTGCTGTATTTAAGGAATTAAAAGGATTGAGTAAAGAATTAAAAATTGATTTTATGACTGTTTCTAAAAATTATTTAAAAAAAGCCGAAATTATTATTGCTAAAATTAAAGAGAAAAATTTATAAAGTACTTTACAAAAACATTTAATTAGGTTATAATATGTAATGTATTAAATCTTTTATGCGGAAGGGAGGTCCTGGAAAATGCCAAAAACTATAGTTCGTGAAAATGAAACGATTGAAGATGCTTTAAAACGTTTTAAGCGAGATGTTTCCCGTTCAGGTACCCTTGCAGAAATACGTAAAAGAGAACATTTTTTAAAGCCAAGTGACATTAGAAAAATGAAAAAAAGAGCTGCTAAAAAGAATAGCCATCGCTCAAATTAGTTATTAAAAGAGCCATATCACAATATGGCTTTTTATTTTGAATCTCGTTATTAACAAAAATGTTTTTTTATGGTATAATAGCCTATGAATAGGAGATATTATGGAACAATTTAAAAAAATTTATACTTTTAAAAATTGTAATAATGAACTTTTTGCTTTAGGACCAGAAAATAAAAATATAAATTTGCTTTCTACAATTATGGGTATTGATATTGTTGCTAGACATCAAGACATTCTAATACCTCAAAAAAATGATGAAACTATGTTAGTTCAAATATTAACTATCTTGGAAAATTTGTCTTGTAAACAAATATATTTAAGTAACAAAGATATAAAAACAATCGCTAATAGCATTTATGATGGTAGTAGAAATGAAATAATAGCATTTTTTGAAGAGAGAGAAGTGTTTATTAATACTAACTCTGGTAAAAGCATTATTCCTAGGTCTTTAAATCAATACAAATATTTGAAGTCATTAGAAAAAAATGATATTGTTTTTGGAATCGGCACTGCTGGAACAGGAAAAACTTTTTTAGCTATTATGTTTGCCGCCAAATTATATAAATCAAAAAAAATAAAAAAGATTTTTTTGGTTAGACCTATTGTAGAAGCTGGTGAAAAACTGGGGTTTTTACCAGGTGATATGAAAGAAAAAATTGATCCATTTCTAGTCCCATTGTATGATGCGCTTTATGAAGTGTTTGGAAAAGAAGAGACGGTTAAAATGATTGCAAAAGACATAATTGAAGTAGCACCTTTAGCTTATATGCGAGGTAGAACTCTTGAAGATGCTATTATAATACTAGATGAAGCGCAAAATTCTACAAATTTACAAATGAAAATGTTTCTTACTAGACTTGGAATAAATTCTAAAATGATTATAACTGGTGATACAACACAAATTGATTTACCTAGAAAAAATAATTCAGGTTTAGTTGAAGCAGTTAAAATTTTAAGAGACATTAAAGGTATAGATATTGTTGAATTTAATAAAAATGATGTTATGCGACATGATCTAGTCAGCAAAATAATTGAAAGATATGAAGAATTAGAAACTAAGGAAATCGTTAATGATTAAAATAAGAACAACAATTTCGACTGATTTAAGTGATAATAAAATAAATTTTAAAAAAATATCTAGAAAAGTTGGTTTAGGCTTTAAAAAAAATATTAAAAAAAGTGGTAATGTTAGTATAGTTATTATAAATTCTGAATTAATGAAAGAGATGAATTTTAAATATCGAATGAAAAATTATGTTACAGATGTTTTATCCTTTGAATCAGATGAAAATAGATATTTAGGCGATATTTTTATTTGTTTAAAAAAAGTATATGAACAGGCTGAAGAATTTAGACATAGCGCAGAAAGAGAATATGCTTTTCTACTAGTACATGGTATATTACATTTGCTTGGGTTTGATCACGAAAACAGTGAACAGGAAAAAGAAATGTTTACATTTCAAGAAAGGATATTAAATGATAGTGGAATCAAAAGATAATATAGATTTTGAAAGAATGTTTGCCCTTTCATTAGATGCGTCAAATAACTCATATTCACCATATTCGAAGTTTAAAGTTTCTGCGGTTTTAAAAACTAAAGATGGTCGTTTTTTTATAGGGGTTAATGTAGAAAATGCATCTTTCGGACTTACGAATTGTGCAGAGAGATCAGCACTTTACAGTGCTTATTCGCAAGGTGTAAAGAAAGAAAATATTGAAAAAATGTTGATTCTTTCTTCATCGGCAAATATTATTTCTCCTTGTGGCGCTTGTAGACAAGTAATGGCTGAATTGATGGATAGAGATTCTATAGTTATAATGTGTGATTTAAATAAAAATTTTAAATCAGTAAAAGTAAAAGAATTGCTGCCACTAGAATTTACTAGTAAGGATTTATTATGAGTTATAAATCTGGATTTGTAGCTGTAGTTGGTGCACCAAATGTAGGTAAATCTACTTTTATTAATAGTGTAATAGGCCAAAAGATTTCTATAGTAAGCCCAAAACCTCAAACTACCAGAAATGCAATAAGAGGTATTTTTTCCGAAAAAAGAGGCCAAGTAATTTTTATTGATACTCCAGGGATTCATACTTCTAAAAACGAATTAGGAAGTTTAATGAACAAATTTGCTATAAATGCATTAAACGATGTGGATCTAATATTATATATGATTGATTCAACTAAAAATTTTTCTGAGAATGATGAAAACATAATTAAGTCACTTGCTAAAAATAAAACTCCTATTATTTTAGTTGTTAATAAAATTGATCTTGTTAAAGAAAAAGAACGTTTATTTAAAAATATTTTAGAATATCAAAAAAGGCTTGATATAAAAGATGCCTTTTATATAAGTGCTTTAAATTCTAAAAACATTGACATTTTGATAGATTCTATATTTTCAAATTTAGAAGAAGGACCGATGTATTACCCAGAAGGTGTTGTTAGTGATAGAGTGGAAGAATTTATTATTGCTGAAATAATTAGAGAAAAAGCTTTATATTTAACTAATCAAGAAATTCCTCACTCAATTGCAGTTATTGTTGAGGGGATCAAAGAATCAGAAAGTGAGAATTTAATAGAGATTAGCGTCGTGATATATGTGGAAAAATCAAGTCAAAAGAAGATAATTATAGGCCATCAAGGAAGTATGATTAAAAGAATAGGAACTTTAGCGAGGAAAGATATAGTTTTAATAATGGGTAGAAAAATTTTCCTGGATATATGGGTTAAGGTCGAAGAAAATTGGCGAAATAAAAAACAAAATCTAAAAAGAATGGGATATCTAATTGAGACTGAATAATGGAATTAATTGAAGGAATAATTATTAAAACACAAAAATACAAAGAAGATTCAAAAATAATACACGTAATTACAAAAAATGGTTTGGTTTGTGCTTTAGGGCGAGGTTGTTTAAAAATTAAAAGTAAAAATTTCTATATACTTCAAGAAATAACAAAAATTGCTATTGATTTGCATGTTAAAAGTAATTCTTTTAATATTATTAAATCAACAAAATTATTAGATAATTATTCTACAATAAAACTAGATTCTAAAAAATTAGAAACAGTATTAGAAATTCTTGAAATTACAAATGTTTTTTCTGAACATATAACAGATTATATAACTTTTTATATTTTTTTAAATGACATATTAGATAAAATCAAAAATTCAATTAACACAAATTTGTACAAGCTGATATTTAAAATAAAAATGTTATATTTATTGGGTATTGCTCCTGAATTTTCGTCTTGCATTAATTGTGGTAAAAAAAACAATTTAATTGGTTTTGATTTTGAAAGTGGCGGAATGAAATGTGAAGAATGTTTTGATATAAAAAAAATGTTAAAATATGATATTTTTGTTAATTTTAAAACTCTATATTTAACAAAATTATATGACATTAAGGATGAAATTAATATAGATAACTTTGATGAATGTGATAATTTTGTAGATTCATATTACGAAAAATACTTAGGATATAATATAAAAACATCAAATATTTTTAAAAAAATAAATAATACTGCTTCAAGGAGTTAAAAATGAATAATTTTAAAGGAATACATATTAAGGAACATAAGAATAATAAGGAAATCTCTTTACATAATGAAGTTTTAGATTTTTTAGATCCAGAATATGTTTATGTTCCACTTGTTGAGCAAGGGGGGACATTTACTCCTTTTGTAAAACAAGGGGATAAAGTTAAACTAGGTCAAGAAATAGCTTTAAAAAGCGGAAGATTTCCTATTGCTAGTCATGCACCTATAAGTGGGGAAGTAGTTTCTATTGATATAAAAAAATGGCATTCTTCTGGTAAAATGGTTCCTTGCATTCAAATAAAGAACGATTTTTTAGAAACAGCTGTTGATACTATTAAACCAAATAATGTAGATGAGTTATCTAGCGAAGAAATGGTTAATAAAATTAAGGACTGTGGAATTGTTGGATTAGGTGGAAGTGGATTTCCGACATATGCTAAGTATAATCCAAATAACAAGATTGATACATTAATTATTAATGCTGTAGAGTGTGAGCCTTATATATCTGATGACTATATAAAAGTGCGTGATAATTTAGATGATATCGTTGTAGGATGTAAATATATATTAAAAATAACTAATGCTAAAGTTGCTTATATTGTAGTTAAAAAAACTAAAAAAGAGTTGATAGATATTATTAACAAGAAACTTGATTTGATTGATAATATTAAATTGTTTTTAGTTAATGATGTATATCCTTCTGGGTGGGAAAAATATTTAGTTAAAAAAATAGTTAAAAAGAATTATCAAATTTTACCATGTGAGGTTGGTGCTGTTGTTAATAATGTTTCAACCGTGTTAGCAATAAAAGATGCTATTGAAAAAAATATACCTTTAATTAGTAAAACATTAACTTTGACAGGTAACGGAATTGTGAATCCAAGAAACGTTCATGTAAAAGTAGGAACTTTAATTTCTGATATTATTAGAAAAAACGGTGGATATATAGATTATGAAAAACTGTATTTTATAGCTGGAGGTCCTTTAACTGGAAAGAGTTTAATTTTTGATGAAATGGTCGTTAATAGATCACTAACTAGTGTTGTTATATTAGAAGTGGTTGATAGAGAAATAAATATGGAGTGTATGGGGTGTGGAAAGTGTGCAACAGTTTGCCCTGTTAACTTAACTCCTGTTTTTATAAATACAGCTTTTAAAATGAAAAATAAAGAGCAATTAGATAAATTGGCTGCTAATAAGTGTATCGCATGTGGTTTATGTTCATACATCTGCCCTTCAAGAATAGATTTAACTGTCAATGTTTTGAAAGCAAAAGAATATATGGCAAAGAGGTAACGCAATATGAATTCAAAAAAATTTATACTTGGAAAAGAACCATTCATTAGGAAAGCGGATTATTTTGAAAACACTTCAATGAAAATGTGGGATTTCATTATAGCTTTAATTCCCATAGTAATATTTGCTTGGGTAAAAAATGGTATTTTACCATATTTCTCTAACGAAGTTGTAGTTCCAGTTACTTTTTGGCAAATGCTATATCCTTTGGTTTTAGTAATTACAGGTGCTTTTACTTGTACCTTAATTGAATTTGTGTATTATGCATGGATTAAAAAAGAAAATAGAAAGATTGTTTTAAGCCAAATGCATGTTGCCGCAATACCTGGAATTTTGCTAGGTTTATTAATGCCATTAGCCGCACCAGTTTGGGTTTTGATTATAGGCTGTTTAGTAGCTACTATTATCGTAAAACTATTATTTGGAGGGTTTGGACACAATATTTTTAATCCTGCTTTAGTTGGATATGTTTTTGTTTTGACTGCTTATTATGGGGTTATTAATAATGCTGGCGGATTTCCAAACGCAATAGAATTAAATATTTTAACAAGTTCATCACCTGGAAGTGAATTGATTGCTGGAGTTACACCTTTAACTCATTTTAAAGCAAATCTTTATGCACCAATGGACGATATAATTGCCCCATATGATTCTTTATTTAAAATGTTTTTGGGTTTTAAACCTGGTGTATTAGGGGAAACTTCTACATTGTTGTGTATTTTAGCAGGTATTTATTTATCTATTAGAAAGGTAATTGATTGGAAAATACCTTTAATTTATGTTGGAACTGTTTTTGGATTAAGTTATTTAGTAGGAATATCAACAGGACATGGATTTGATATTAGATATCCATTTTATTGTATTATTACGGGTGGATTAATGTTTGGAGCTGTATTTATGGCAACTGAACCTGTTACAGGGCCTAAAACTCCAAATGGAAAAACCTTATTTGCTATTTCATTGGGTGTACTAACTATATTATTTAGATATTTAAGCAACTATCCAGAAGGAGTTGCTACATCTATATTACTAATGAATTTATTAGTTGTTTTATTAGATGGTGTTTGCGCTAAAATTAGAATTCAACCACTTTTTAAAAAAAGATTTATTGCTTATTCGATTATAATAGTATTTTTTATTTTAATTTCAATTTTTGTAATTACTAAAATGAATAACGGATTTAGAGAACAAGAAATTATAGTTACAATTTACAACAATATGATAGGAGGCCAATAATGAAAAAAATTCCAAAATGGCTTCACTATTCACTAATTTTATTAGTATTAGGTTTATTCTCGGGCCTTTTGCTTGCTTATTTTAACGAAATGACTACAAAAGTGATTGAAGAAAATTTATTTAATGAGATGAAAAGTATTTTAGCTGAAGAAGTACCACAATATGCATCATTTGAACCTAATGATATAACACAAAGCGTTCCTGAAAAATCACTATTTAAACATGTTTATAAATACTCTGATGGAACTAGTACTAATGCTATAGTTTATTACATTAACACAAAAGGTTATCAAAATGGACTAATATCAATTCTTATGACTGTAGATTATGAAACTGATAAGATAGTTCAATTTACGATAATTGAGGCTAAAGAACAATTAGGGAAAGTGTCTAATAGTCAGTATAATTTAATTGATGCATCAATTGATAGTTTTGCTTTTACACCTTTAGCCGGAGCTACAATAAGTTCTAATGCTATAAATGATGCTGTAAATATTGTTGCAAATCATTATGTGCAATATAAAACAGTGCTTGGAGGTAACTAATGAAAGATTTTACAAAGGGGCTTTGGGAAGAGAATCCGGTTTTTGTTGGATTGCTTGGATTGTGTTCAGTTTTAGCTATATCTGTTAGCATTCAAAATGCAATAGGTATGGGGGTAGCACTTACTTTTGTTTTAGTTTTTTCGAATGTTATTATATCATTACTTAAAAAAATTATTCCTTACGAAATTAGAATTCCGATGTACATTGTAATAATAGCAACATTAGTAACAATTGTTGACATGGTAATGAACGCATATTTATTTGAATTGCATGCAAGTTTAGGTATTTTTATTCCGTTAATTGTAGTTAATTGTATAATTTTAGGTAGGGCAGAAGGCTTTGCCTCTAAAAACTCAGTTTCTAGATCATTTTTAGATGGGTTAGGTATGGGCATAGGATACACACTTTCTTTAATTATATTATCTTTAATAAGAGAAATTTTAGGGAGTGGTACAATTACTATTTGGGAAAATATTGTAATTGATATAAATAAGTTATTTCAAGACCAAGGCACTTTACTGCTTTTTACTGATTTGTTTTTAAAACCTAGTGGAGCTTTTATAATTTTTGGCTTGTTACTAGGAGTTATCAGTACTATCAAGATTAATCGAAAAAAGAAACTAGGTGATAAAGTATGAAAGAGTTAATTAGTTTAGCAGTAACTGCCATATTAATTGAAAATATAGTCCTTTATAGTTTTTTAGGAATTTGTCCTTTTTTGGGGGTTTCCAGCAATAAAAAATCTGCTATTGGGATGGGACTGGCTGTAATTTTTGTTGTTACAATTTCAGCCGTTGTTGCTTGGCTTTTATATACATATATACTAGTACCTTTTGAGATGGTATATATGAAAACAATAGTATTTATATTAGTAATTGCTTCGCTGGTTCAAATAATAGAGATTTTAATTAAAAAAATTTCACTTTCTTTATATAAATCATTAGGTATTTATCTACCTTTGATAACTACTAATTGTGCTGTGTTAGGTGTAGCTACTATAGTTGCTTCAGAAGATTATTCTTTTATTAAAGCTTTGGTATTTTCTTTCTCTTCTGCAGTAGGATTTTTACTAGTACTATTTATTTTTTCAACTTTAAGACAAAAAATAGCTACTGCGCCAGTACCCGAAGGATTTAAAGGAGTTCCAATTTCTTTAATAACTGCGGGAATTATGGCAATGATATTTGTTAGATTTGCGGGGATAATTTAATATGATAAGTATTTTTAGCGTTTATATTTTACCAGCTTTAATTCTTGCTGGTATAGGAGTTGTTTTTGGAGTTTTAATTGCTGTTTTTAATAAATATTTTTATGTTGAAGAAGATAATAGAATAGAAGAGTTAACTAAATTGCTGCCTGGATATAATTGTGGGAGTTGTGGCTTTCCGGGATGTAAAGGATTAGCTGAAGCTATAGTAAATAATAATGATGATTTAGCAAAATGTAAACCTCTATCTAGTGATCAAAAAATTAAAGCACACGAATATATTCAAACATTAAAAAAATAGTGCTAAGGCACTATTTTATCTTATGAGATTGATATAGTTTTGCTTTTATTTATATATGAGATATGATATAATACAATAGTTATGAGGTAAGAAGATGATTGCTACTGTAGTTAATGCGCTTGCTATTTTGCTTGGAGGCTTAATAGGGTTAATATTAAAATCAAAATTAAAAAAAGAAATGTGTGAAGCATTACTTCGCACCATTGGAATAGTAGTAATAATAATTGGACTTTCTGGAGCTTTAAAATCTATGTTTGTAATTGAACAAGAAATTTTAAAAACACAATTTGAATTATTATTATTAATATGTTTAAGTTTAGGAGCTTTATTAGGCACTTTATTAAAAATAGATGGAAATATTACTAAGTTTGGTAATTATGTAGAAGTAAAACTAAATAAAGGGGCTTTTTCAGAAGGCTTTGTAACATCCACATTAATATTTTGTGTTGGTGCAATGTCAATTTTTGGAAGTGTGCAAGCTGCTGTCGGAGATTATAATGTATTATTCTTAAAATCAGCAATCGATGGTGTAGCTGCTATGTTACTTGCTTCGACTTTAGGCTTTGGTGTGCTCTTTTCTGCTATTTCTGTGTTGATATATCAAGGAGCTTTTACAATAATAGCGTTATTTGCTACTGATTTCTTAACTGAAACAGAATTCTTAAATGCTTTTTGTTTAGTAGGCTATGTAATAGTTATGTGCATAGGTATAAACTTTCTTTTTGATCATTTAAATAATTATAAAAAGATAAAAATTGCAGATATGTTACCTTCGCTTTTGTTGGTAATAATATACTTTATATTCAAAAATTTAATAGGTTTTTAAAACCTAAAGTATGCGAGGAAAAAAATGGATTTGTTTAAAAAAACAGAAAATTTAGAAAAAGTTGAAACTACTAAAGCTGCAGGTATTTATCCATACTTTCATGAGTTAGAAACAGGACAAGATACAGAAGTTTTAATTGAAGGTAAAAAAACTATTATGATAGGATCTAATAACTATTTAGGTCTTACTTCTGATGATAGAGTAAAAAAAGCCGCAATTGCAGCAGTTGAAAAATATGGTAGTGGATGTTCAGGATCTAGATTCTTAAACGGAACTTTAGATTTGCATGTTAAATTAGAAAATGCCTTAGCTAAATTTCTTAAAAAAGAGGCAGTTTTAACTTTTAGCACAGGTTTTCAGAGCAATCTAGGTATAATTAGTGCTATATGTGGACATGGAGATGTAATAGTAGGAGATAAAGAAAATCATGCAAGTATTTATGATGCTTGTAGATTGAGTTATGCAAAATTACTGCGTTATGAACACAATGATATGGAAGACTTAGAAGATACTCTAAAAGCTATTGATCAAAATAAAGGAATATTGATAGTTACTGATGGGGTTTTTAGTATGGGTGGCGATATTTGTAATTTGCCTGAAATAGTTAGATTGGCAAAAAAATATGGAGCTAGAGTAATGGTAGATGATGCTCATGGCTTAGGAGTTCTTGGTAAACACGGACGTGGAACTGCAGAGCATTTTGGTTTGGAAAATGACGTAGATATTTACATGGGGACTTTTTCAAAGTCTTTGGCTAGCTTAGGCGGATATATGGCTGCAACAAAACAAGTTATAGAATTCGTTAAGCATTGTTCGAGACCGTTTATTTTTAGTGCATCTATTACTCCATCTTGTGCAGCGAGTGCTTTAGAAGCATTAAAGATTCTTGAAAAAGAACCTGAAAGAGTCGAAAATTTAAAAAATATAAGTAATTACATGAGAAAAGGATTGATTGCTGCAGGCGTTAATATTATTGAAAGTGAAACCCCAATTATACCAATTTATACATACGATGATATAAAGACATTTCAAGCGTGTAAATTATTGATGGAACGAGGCGTATATGTTAATCCGGTAATTTCTCCTGCAACTCCAGTTGGAATGAGTTTGCTTAGAACGAGCTATACTGCTACGCATACGAAGGAACAAATGGATTACGCAGTTTCTCAAATTAAAGAAGTACTTAAAATCTTAGAAGTTATATAGGTATATTATGAAAAAGATAGTTATTATTACAGGAGCTACTTCTGGTATAGGTCATATGACTGCAGATTATCTGGTAAAAAAAAATTATATAGTCTATAGTCTGGCTAGAAGAATAGGCAGTTTACCAAATGTTAGATATATACAATGCGATATTACAATAGAAAATGAAATATTTAAAGCTATTAAGCATATCTTTGATAATGAAAAAAGAATTGATATTTTAATAAATAATTCTGGGATGGGAGTCAGTGGATCAATTGAAAATACTCCCCGTGAGGATATTGAAAAAATTTTAGATCTAAACATTATTTCTATGATTAAAGTGACTCAAGTTTGTTTACCATATTTAAGGGAATCAAAAGGGAAAATCATAAATATAGGAAGTATCGCTGGTGTATTGACTATTCCTTTTCAAACAATGTATTCTTTGAGTAAAGCTGCTGTTTTATCATTTTCAGAAGGTTTATCGTTAGAATTAAAACCATTTGGTGTAAAAGTTACATGCATTATGCCTGGCGATACAAAGACAAGTTTTACTGATAATAGATTAAAGTCTGAAAACAATGAATCTATATATTTTGAAAGATTTGAAAGATCAATAAAAAAAATGGAAAAAGATGAAAAAAATGGTGTCAACCCGATTATTGTATCTAAAACGATACACAAAATTATTAAGTCAAAAAATCCACCTGTAATTAAGTCGGTTGGATTTGTTTATAAACTATTTGTTTTTTTAAAGAAAATTTTACCAAATAGATTTGTTATGTATGTTCTTTATAAAATGTACGGTAAATAAGAGGTATTTATGAACGAAGTTATTTTAAAAGAAGTAATTAATAAAAAAGATTTAAAAACATTTGTAAGTTTTGCTAATAATCTTTATGCAAATAATGAATTTTTTGTGCACGATTTAATTAGTGATGAACTAAATATGTTTAACCCAAAAAAGAATCCGGCATATGAATATTGTGAAACAAAATTGTTTTTGGCTTATTTAGATAATAAAGTAGTTGGAAGAATAGCCGGAATATATAATAAAGCACACATCATAAAAACTAATAAAAAACAGCTTAGGTTTTCGCGCTTTGATACAATTGATAATATTGAGGTTACAAAGACCTTATTTAAAGGTTTAGAGAAATGGGCTGTTGAGTTAGGTCTTGATTCTATGATTGGACCTATTGGCTTTTGTGATTTTGATAAACAGGGAATGCTTATTGAAGGTTTTGAAGAAATGGATATGTTTGTTACAATCTATAATGCACCATATTATTTCGAACATTTAACACAACTAGGGTTTGTTAAAGATGCTGATTGGCTAGAATTCCAGGTTTTTCCTCCGAGCGAACCAAATGAAAGACTTCAAAAACTAACTAAAGCGATAAGCACAAAATATGGTTTTAAGTTTCAAAAGCATAATAAGCGAAGTGAATTAAAAAAAGTAATTCCTGATTTTTTTGATATTATACAAGAATCATATGCTCATTTATATGGTGTAGTACCTTTAACGGATAAACAAATGAAGATGTATATTAAAATGTTTTATCCGTTAGTAAATTTGGATTATTTTTATGATGTTAGAAATAAGAATAATGAGATGGTAGGATTTGGTTTGTTACTTCCTTCTCTATCTAATGCGCTTAGATCGTGCAAAGGCAAATTATTTCCGTTTGGATTTATAAAAATTTTAAGAGCTTTAAAAAAAGAAAAAGTACTAGATTGCTATTTGATAGGTGTAAGACCTGAATATCAAAATAGAGGAGTTAATGCTATAGTATTAAATGAAGCAATTAACACAGGGATTAGAAATGGAATTATTAGAGCAGAAACAGGACCTGAATTAGAAATGAACGAAGCAATGAAAGCGCAGTGGAAGTTGTTTAATGTTAGACAACATAAGAGAAGAAGATGTTTTGTATATAATTTTAATACAAAAGAGTAGAGAGAATTAAATGTTAGACTTATTAAAAAAATATCGAATTGAATTACATCAAATTCCTGAAATTGCTTTGAAAGAGTTTAAAACTAATAATTATATTAAAAATGTGTTAAAAAATTATACATGTAAAATATTCGAAATATATAAAACTTCCGTTTTAGCATATTTCGATTTAGGTTTTGACGAAACTTTAGCTTTCAGAGCTGATATGGATGCGCTTAAAATTTGTGAAAATACAAATTTATCTTTTGCTTCTAATATTACAGGTTATATGCATGCTTGTGGCCATGATGGACATATGTCTATCTTATTAGGCCTTGCAAAATATGTAAATGATAATACTGAGCAAATCAGGAAAAATGTTTTATTAATTTTTCAACCTGCTGAAGAAACTATTGGTGGAGCGCAAGGTATCATTAAAACAAACATTTTAAAAAAACTAAAGGTTACTGAAATATATGGACTTCACTTGTGGCCTAATCTTGAAAAAGGGAAAATTTTTTCTAAACCAAATTATATGATGTCTCAAGCTAACGAAATTAACATAAAAATTATAGGAAAAAGTGTTCATATCGCTAATTATCAAAAAGGTGTTGACTCTTTATATATAGGATGTTTATTGGTAAATAAGTTATATAAAATGATTGAAGAATGCGTTACAGAAGAAAACAAAATTCTAAAATTTGGTATTTTCAAAAGTGGTAAAGTACTTAATGTTATTAGTGATAATACATTAATAAAAGGAAGTTTAAGAACTTATGATCATAATGATTTTAGAAAAATAGTTGAAAATATCGTAGAAATTAAAAAAATACTTGAATTTGATTATAAATGTGAAATAAAAATTAATTTTAAGTCAGCTTATCCCGCTTTGAGAAATGATTATGATTTATTTGCTAAAGTAAAAAAAATAATCGATTTACATGAGTTAAAAACTCCTGTTATGCAATCTGAAGATTTTGCTTTTTATGGTAAAACTGTAAAATCGTTATATATGTTTGTTGGATTAGGGAATCAAACTAATTTACACAAAAATGATTTTGATTTTGATATGGATGTTTTAATGGATGGGTTAAACGCTTTCATAAAAATAATTAATGGATAAAAACACTTTACAAACAGATTTTAGCATGTTATAATGAACAAAACTAAATAATAATAGAGGTAGCGATGCATCATAGTAATACTCGGAGAAGTCATTCGATGAAGAGTATGAAAGGTAACCATCGCCGAACATATAGACCTGAACAATCTATGTGTGGGGTTATAGGAAAAACTTATAACACTCATTACCAATGAAGGTAGTGGCGCTATTACTGTAATATACATTGCATTAATGGGCGCCTTTGGCGTTCTTTTGTTTTTTAGTTAAATAATTTTAATGGAGGAAAAAATGAGAATTAAAGGCTCTTATGTAGCGTTAGTTACCCCAATGTATGAAGATGGTAGTATCAATTTTGAAGAATTTGGTAGATTAATTGATTACCATATTGAAAAAAAGACTGATGGTTTGGTAATATTAGGAACAACTGGTGAGTCGACTACACTAACACATGAAGAAGATGAAAAAATTGTTGAATTTGTTGTTAAGTACGCCAATAAAAGAATTCCTATTATTGCAGGTAGTGGATCAAACACCTCTTTAGTTGCTAAAGTACAAAGTCAAAAGTTCGAAAAAATGGGAGTTGACGCTTTATTAGTAATTACTCCTTATTATAACAAAACTAATAAAAGGGGAATGTTAGAGCATTTTTTATTAGTTGCAAACAATGTCAATATTCCGATTATACTTTATAATGTTCCAGGAAGAACAGGTTGTAATATTGATGTAGATGTAGTTGCTGAACTTTCAAAACATAAAAATATTATTGGTATTAAAGAAGCAAGTGGTAATATAAGTTATATTGCGAAAATTGCTAAGTATGTAAATGAAGATTTTTGTATAGTCTCTGGTAATGATGATATGATAGTTCCAGTTTTATCTATGGGTGGAGTAGGAGTAATAAGTGTAGCTGCTAATATTTTACCTAATGAAATGCATAACTTAGTAATGAATTACCTTGAAGGGAAAACAAAAGAAGCTCTAGATATCCAACTAAAGTACTTAGATTTAATTAATGCTTTATTTATTGAAACTAACCCGATTCCTATAAAAGAAGCAATGAATTATTTGGGGTTTCATGTAGGAGGATATAGATTGCCTCTTACATATATGGATCCTAAAAATAAAGAAATATTAGTCAAATGTTTGTCAATACTAGGGGGTAAAAAATGAAGATTGCTGTAGTCGGATATGGAATAATGGGGAAATTGCTAGCAGAAGAAATTAAAAGAAGGCCTGAATTGACTTTAGTAGGTGTAGTAGCAATTGAAGAAGGCTGTTTTCATTCTTTTGAGGATTTACCAGCAAAACCTGATATGATAATTGATTTTTCTAGTCCTGTTATGCTCGATGAGATTTTTGAGTTTGTAAGAAAAGAAAAAGTTAAAGTAGTGTTTGGTACAACTGGGTTTACAGAAGAAGATATAACAAGAATAGAATTTTTAAGTACTAAGACTGCTATATTACAAGCATATAATTTCTCTTTAGGTGTTGCTGTTTTAAATAAATTAGTAGATATAGTTACTCCGATTTTGAATGATTCTTTTGATATTGAAATAATTGAAAAACATCATAACAAAAAAGTTGATTCTCCGAGCGGAACTGCTAATTTGTTATTGGATACAATTAATGCTCATTTAAATTATAAAACTGTATACGGAAGAAGTGGCAATACAAAAAGGGACAAAGAAATTGGAGTTCATTCAATAAGAGGTGGGACAATTACTGGTGAACACAGTGTTATATATGCTGGTTTAGATGAAGTTATAGAACTAAAGCATGAAGCGCATTCAAAAATGATTTTTGTTAATGGAGCTTTGACTGCGGCTAGGTTTTTGAACGAAAAAGAAATTGGACTATATCATATGAAAGATGTTTTATTGTAATATGGATTATATAAAATCTGAAGAAATAATAAACATTATAAAAAATTCTCCTAAAAAAACGCCTGTAAAAGTATACTTAAAAACAAGAAAAGAACTTATTTTTGAGGATGTTCAGTCGTTTGGAGAGGGGTGTTTTAAAATCCTTGTAGGCGATTGGGGAGAAATTTCTAAATTAATAGCTAAAAATGAAAGCAATATTATAGATTATTATATAGAAAAAAATGCTAGAAATTCGGCTATTCCTCTTTTAGATTTAAAAAATATAAATGCACGTATTGAACCAGGTGCTATAATAAGAGAAAAAGTTTTGATAAAAGATAATGCTATTATTATGATGGGTGCTATAATTAATATTGGGGCTCAAATTGGCAAAAATACTATGATTGATATGGGAGTTGTTCTTGGAGGAAGCGTTATTGTAGGTGATGATTGTCATATAGGAGCAGGAGCAGTTTTAGCTGGAGTTGTAGAGCCATCTTCAAGTAAACCGGTGATTATTGAAGATAAAGTTTTGGTAGGGGCAAATGCAGTTATTGTAGAAGGAGTAAGGGTTAAAAAAAATGCAGTAGTTGCTGCAGGCGCAGTAGTTATAAATGATGTCGAAGAAAACTGGGTTGTTGGGGGTGTCCCAGCTAAACTTATTAAAATAAAAGATGAAAAAACTATAAGCAGTACTGGATTAATTGATATTTTAAGAACTTTATAGTTTGTGGTTAAGAAAAAAATCTTAACCACTTTAGTTTTGTTGACTGTAATATAAATTTGTGTTATAATGATTAGTACTATATTTAAAAGATATTTGGAGAGTAAAATGTTAGAAAATATGACAATGGATAAATTAGTTGCTTTTTTAAAAAATCAGGGTTTTGTATATCAAGGAAGTGAAATATATGGTGGGCTTGCAAATGCTTGGGATTATGGACCGCTAGGTGTTGAATTAAAAAACAATATAAAAAAAACTTGGTGGAAATACTTTGTTCAAGAATCAATCTATAATGTAGGTATGGATAGCGCTATACTTATGAATCCAAATGTATGGATTGCAAGTGGTCATGTTACAAGTTTTAGTGACCCTTTGATTGATTGTAAAAAATGTGGTGTTAGATATAGGGCAGACAAACTTATAGAGGATGTATGTAAAATCGCAGTTGATGGATGGAAAGATTTAGAAATATCGAACTATATTAAGGAAAACAAAATAAAATGCCCAAATTGCGAAAATAGTGATTTTACAGATATCCGTAAATTTAATTTAATGTTTAAAACGAATCAAGGTGTAATAGAAGATGAAAAAAATTCGATTTACCTAAGACCCGAAACTGCTCAAGGGATATTTGTTAATTTTAAAAATGTACAAAGAACAATGAGAAAAAAACTTCCATTTGGAATAGCACAAATAGGGAAAAGTTTTAGAAATGAAATCACTCCAGGAAATTTTATTTTCCGAACTAGAGAATTTGAGCAAATGGAACTAGAGTTTTTTTGCAAACCGGATACTGATTTAGAATGGTTTGATTATTGGAAAAATTTTTGTTTAAGTTTTTTAGATAAATTAGGATTAAATAAAAATAGAATTAGGTTTAGAGATCATGATAAAGATGAGTTAAGTTTTTACTCTAAAGCAACAACTGATATTGAATTTAAGTTTTATTTTGGTTGGGGAGAACTTTGGGGAATTGCAGATAGGACTAACTATGATTTAAAAGTTCACCAAGAACATTCTAAGGAAAATTTAGAATATTTTGACCCTGATGATAATTCAAAATATCTTCCGTATGTCATAGAGCCTTCAGTAGGAGTAGAAAGACTTTTTTTAGCTGTTGTAACTAGTGCCTATGATGAAGAAGAATTAGAGGATGGTGAAATAAGAGAAATACTAAGATTAAAGCCTTCTCTTGCTCCTTATAAGGTTGCAGTTTTGCCATTGGTTAATAAATTAAATGATTTATCATTTGAGATATATCAAAAAATATCAAAAACTTTAATGGCTACGTATGATACTAGCGGGAAGATTGGTAAAAGATACCGTAGACAAGATTCTATTGGAACGCCTTTTTGTGTAACGGTTGATTTTCAAACTTTAGAAGACGAATGTATAACTATTAGAGAACGTGATTCGATGAATCAAGAAAGAATAAAGATTATTGATTTAGAAAAATTTTTGATAGAAAAAACAAAATAATTTAGGAGATTATATTGATTATACCTGAAGTTGTAATTAACGAAATCAAAGAAAAAGTTAATATTGTAGATGTTATAGGACAATATATAAGATTGGAAAAAAGGGGTAATAACTTTTTTGGGAAATGCCCTTTTCATGATGACAACAATCCTTCTTTATCAGTTTCCCAATCTAAACGTTTTTATAAATGTTTTAGTTGTGGTGCTAAAGGTGATGTAATTAAGTTTATTAGTGATTTTGAAAAAATCCCTTATATTCAAGCTATTAAAAAAGCTGCTTATATTGCTAATGTTGAGTTGAATATAACTGATTTTAATGAGGATTTAGTTGAAAAAAAATATTTTGAAATTATGCAAGAAGCCAAAAATTTTTTTAAAGTTGTTTTGAACAATACAACAGAAGGAAAAGAAGCCTTAAATTATTTAACTGAAAGAGGAATTTCTAAAGAAATAACTGAGCGGTTTAACATAGGTCTGGCTTCCTCTAAAGAAAATCTGCTGTTTACTGCCCTTACAAAAGAAAAAAATAGATTACCATTAGATTTGATAGAGCTTGGTTTGGTTAAAGTTAGAAATAACAATGAATATTATGACTTGTTTAGGAATAGAATAGTTTTTCCTATTACAAATAATAAAGGGAAAACTGTTGGTTTTAGTGGAAGAATTTATAGGAATTATTCTTTAAATGAAAGCAAGTATATAAATTCGCCAGAAACTAGTATTTTTAAAAAAAGTAATATATTGTATAATTTTTACGAATCCAGCAATGAAATAAGAGTTAAGAAGAATGTGTTCATATTTGAAGGATTTATGGATGTAATTGCTGCTTATAAGGCTGGAATTAATAATACAGTTGCTACTATGGGCACAGCTTTAACTAAAGATCATGTATACAATTTAAAAAAAATAACAAGTAGTGTGACACTTTGTTTTGATGGTGATGAGGCAGGAATTGAAGCTACTAAAAAAGCTATTAAAATATTCACTGAAGCAAATTTCGAAATAAATGCAGTTTTAATACCGGATCACTTAGATCCTGATGAATATTTAAAAAAATATGGTGAGAAAGCTCTATATAAAATTTTAATTGAAGATCAAACAAATGTTGTTGAATATTTGTTTAAAATTTATTCTAACAATATAGATTATAATAATATCAATTCTATAGAAAAATTTAAAATTAGTATTTTTGATATTTTAAAAATATATAATTCAAACACTATAAACGAAATATATATTAAGAAAATTAGTAAATTATTAAACTTGGATTTTAACACAATTCTTTTGGATTTTAATAAACATAGTTCTTTTAAAATAAAAGAAAAAGTACCTGAAAAAATAATAACTAAAAAAAATTATTCAATTGAATCATATAAAGTTGGCTGTGCTAATTCTGAGAAAAATTTGATAGTGTTAGCGTTTAGTGATAAATCAGATTGCTCATATATAATGAAAAAATTAGATAATAGAAAAGTTTTATCAACAAATAGAGAAATATTGTGTGAAATTGAAAATTATTGGAACTTATATAAGTTTATGGATAAAACAAGCTTCATTTCAAAATATTTGAATCCGAATTTGGTCGATGAATTTGAATGTATATTAAAGAATTTTAGTTTTGGTGATAAAACTAAAGAAAACAAGATACCTATTGAAAAACTTGATAATCTAATAAATCATGTTATTCAATATAGTGTAGTTGAAAAAATATTTAATGATGAAAATTTGTCACAAACTGAAAAAATAATTCAGATAAAAAAAATTATAAAAAAGAGGAGTTAATATGGAAGATAATACTTTAATGTTAGAAGAACTAATTATTGAAGGTAAAAAGAAAGGCTATGTAAATTTAAAAAAAGTTCTTGAATTGCTCGATGAAGAAAGTGAACAATTTGATGAATTTATAAAAAGGCTTGAAACAGAAGGCATTGATTTAGTAAAAAACGAATTAGAGGAAAATGGAGAGTTTGAAGTTGAAATAGATTTAGATGATGATATTGACCCTTTTGCTGAAATGGAATCAGACCCTGAATTTAGTGAGTTTACAACTGAGATTGAAAATGATTTAAAAAATAAAGATATAGATGACATTGTTTCTTCGGTATCACCTAATCAAGCAGACGACCCGATCAAAATGTATTTAAGAGAAATTGGCCAAATTCCTTTATTAACAACTGACCAAGAGATTAGATTATCAAGTGAAGTGCAGCAAGGAATATTAGCGGAAGATATTTTAGCTAATAAAGACAAAATTTCAACTGAATTTACTAAAGAACAAATTGAGCAAATTGAAACTGATGTTGAAGTAGGCAGTGTTGCAAGAGATTGCTTAATAGAATCTAATTTAAGACTTGTGGTATCAATAGCTAAAAAATATTTAGGTAGGGGAATGCAATTCCAAGATCTTATTCAAGAAGGAAATATGGGGTTAATGAAAGCTGTTTCAAAATTTGACCATACAAAAGGATTCAAGTTTTCTACTTACGCAACTTGGTGGATTCGACAAGCTATTACAAGAGCTATTGCAGATCAAGCTAGGACTATTAGAGTTCCTGTTCATATGGTTGAAACAATCAATAAACTTGTAAGAACTCAAAGGAAGCTAACTCAAGAATTGCGCAGAGAACCAACTCCTGAAGAAATTGGCGCTGAAATGAAAATATCTCCTGAAAAAGTCCAACAAATTTTAAAAATTGCTCAAGAGCCTGTTTCTTTAGAAACTCCGGTAGGAGAAGAAGATGATTCTACTTTAGGCGATTTTGTTCATGATACTGAACTACCTAACCCTTTAGAATTTACTTTGACTGAAAAATACAAAGAAGAAATCGATATTGTATTGAAGACTTTGACTCCTAGAGAGGAAAAGGTTCTAAGGTTAAGGTATGGTCTTGCAGATGGTAAGCCACATACTCTTGAAGAAGTGGGAAAAGAATTTGGAGTGACTCGTGAAAGAATAAGACAAATTGAATCAAAAGCTATAAGAAGGCTTAAACATCCAACTAGACAAAAAAGATTAAGTCAATTTAAAAATCTCACTTAGATTATTAAAAAACACATTATTTTGGCAATAATGTGTTTTTGTGTAATTACTAGAAAAAACATTAAAGAGCGATTGTGGGGCTAATTTTGCCCTTTAAAACTCAAATATAGGAGTGATTTAAATGCCAGTTTCTAAAAGAATCAAAGAAATTTGTGAATATATTAATAATAATAGTAGAGTTGCTGATATAGGATGCGATCATGGGTATTTGATACTTGAAGCTATTGCATCAAAAAAAATTTTATATGCACAACTAATAGATAATAAAATAGCTCCATTAGAAAAAGCAAAAACGAATCTAAAAAATATTAAATTGAATATGGATTATACTTTATCTGATGGGCTTGATGATTTAACCCCAATTATTGATACTGTTGTTATAGCGGGAATGGGAGGTATTTTGATAAAGGAAATACTTCAAAAGAATTTAGTCAAATTAGAAAATAGAAATTTAATCATTCAAGCTAATAATAATTTGGAAAGGTTGAGAGAATTTTTGTATAATAATTTAATATATCCAGTTTCTGAAAAGATTATCTTTGAAAAATCATATTTTTATCAAATAATGTATTTAAAGAAAGAAAAAACAATTAAAAAATACAATTTTGAAGATTTGTATTTAGGTATGAAACTAAAAAACAGTAATTCAGTAATTTTAAAAAAGTATTGCAGTATGGAATTAAAAAAATATGAAAAGATAAAGGAAGATGTTTCTGAAAATAAAGATATAGAATTAATTGAAAAAAAAATAAATGTTTTGAGAAAGACTCTCAGAAGATTCATAAATAAAACTTAAATTTGTGCAAATTGCTTGTAAAAAAAATACAAATATAATATAATACAAGAGATGAGGTGTTACTATGGCAATTAAAAAATATGAAAAACCAACTATTCAAATCATCAAGTTTCAATCTGGAGCTTTCTGTCTACTATCAGAAAATAGTTTTGAATGTACATCAACGCCAATGTTATGTTATAACCAAATGGAGAATTTAATATGATGAAAAACGAAGTTAATAAAAAATACGAAAAACCAACTATTGAGATTATTCGACTTGAAATAGTTGAGAAATTAAGCACATCTGATGTTGAGAATAGTGCGGTTATACCTTGCTATACGGAATAATTAAAAGGAGAGATTAAATAATCTCTCCTAATTAATTATTTTTCGATAATTGCTTGAACAGGACAAACTTCTTCACAATTACCGCAGTCGATACATACTTCAGGATTAATTTCGTAAATATCGCCTTCAGAAATACAATCAACCGGACATTCAGCAGCACAAGCGCCACAAGCGATGCAAGCATCAGTAATAAATCTTGGCATATCAGTACCTCCTTGATGGATATATTATATCATAAAAGAAAAACTGTAAAATGATAAAACGCTTTCATTTTTATTTTATCGTTTAAAAAAGTCATTGATTTTTTATAGTTAATGTAGTAAAATTATAAGGCAAGAAAGGAATGATTATATGTTAGAATTTGCAATTTGGGTATTTATATTAATTATATTAGGTGTTTTAGTAGTTGGAGCAATTGTAGGCTTTTTTATATCAAGAACTGTTTTCACTAAGTACTTAGAAAAAAATCCTCCAGTTAATGAAAAAATGATTAGAGTAATGATGCAACAAATGGGTAGGACTCCTTCGGAAAAACAGGTAAGACAGATAATGGTACAAATGAATCAAGCTAAAACAAAATAAAACCTCAAAGAGGTTTTATTTTTTATCTAGCCATTTAACTTTATTTTCAGAATTATCAATTATTTTTTTAATATTACTTTTGTGTCTTATGAAAATTATCAAGAACATTAATGACATTGAAACAGGAAAATATATATCATAGTGAGGATTGCTTGTAAAAATATTTAATATGATCGACAGTAAAAAAATACTTGCTGCTGCAATAATAGATCCTAAAGATACCATTTTACTGATTAAAATAATTAAAGCAAAAATACTAATTGCAATTAAGAAAATCCACCAACTATATGCAAATACAACTCCGCTAGCACTAGCTACTGATTTTCCGCCATTAAAATCTAAATAAATAGAATAAGAATGTCCAACGCATGTTACAACTCCATAAAATAATGGGTTGAATAAAGCATATTCCATAGGGACGATTTTTAAGGTAAACAAGGAGACGATTATTGCTCCTTTTGCAAAATCACATAAATATGTATATACTGCGTAACGGTACCCTAAAATTCTACCTACGTTTGTAGCTCCTATATTTTTACTGCCTTGTTCTCTAATATCTATACCTTTTAATTTTCCTATTATAAAACCAAAAGGGATGGATCCTATTAGATATGCAGCTATTAATAATCCTATTCTCACTGTAGTTACCATATTATCAACTCCGATTATTTTCTATTATATAACAACTTTTTATTAAAAGCAATCAAAAACGAAACTAATTTTAAAGGTGATAAAACATAATTAATATATTCAAATATAGTTTTTGATATAGTTTAATTAGTCTTTTTATTGATTGAATTATCATTAAACATGTGTTATAATATATATTAATAGGTGATTAAAATGGCAAAAATATTACAAAAATATGATGAAAAATCAATTCAAGTATTAGAAGGATTAGAGGCAGTTAGAAAAAGACCTGGTATGTATGTTGGATCAACTGATTCAAAGGGGTTACATCATCTGATTTGGGAAATAGTTGATAATGCAGTTGATGAAGTATTAGCAGGACATGCTAATAATGTCAGAGTAGTTATCCACGAAGGTAACTCAGTTGAAGTCCAAGACAACGGAAGAGGTATACCTACTGGTATGCATGAAAAAGGTAGACCTACGCCTGAGGTGGTCTACAATCTTTTGCATGCTGGCGGAAAATTTGATGATAGCGGTGCTTACAAAGTTGCAGGTGGACTTCATGGAGTTGGGGCTAGTGTAGTTAACGCTTTATGTGAATGGGTAGAACTTACAATTCATAGGGATGGCAAAATATATTTTCAAAGATTTTTAAATGGTGGAAAAGTTATAGAAAAACCAAAAAATTTAGGCGAAACAAAAAAAACTGGAACAATAGTTCACTTCAAACCAGATGCAACAGTTTTTTCAACTACTATTATAGATTATAAATTGTGTGTGCAAAGGTTGAAAGAATCTGCTTATTTAATAAAAGGGCTTAAAATTGAATTGATTGATGAGAGGACTAATCAAAGAGATGTGTTTCAATTTAATGAAGGTATTGTAGAATACATTAAGTCGCTTAACCAAGATAAAGAAATAATAAATGAACCATTCATTTTAGAAGGAACTTATGATGATATTCAAGTTGAAGCGGCTTTGCAATATACAAAGAAGTCATATTCAGAGACACTTTTGTCTTTTGTAAATAATATAAGAACAAGAGATGGCGGGACTCATGAAACTGGATTTAGATCAGCTTTAACTAGAGCTTTTAATGATTATGCTAGAATGAAAGGCTTATTAAAAGAAAAAGATCCAAATTTAGAAGGGATTGATATAAGAGAAGGTATAACAGCCGTTTTATCTATTAGAGTTCCGGAAAGGCTGCTTCAGTTTGAAGGCCAAACAAAAGCAAAGTTGGGAACTGCTGATGCAAAGACTGCTGTTGAAATGGTAGTAAGTGAGAAATTAAAATTTTATTTAGCAGAAAATGGAGAAATAGCTACGCAATTAACTCAAAACGCGATTAAAGCATCTAAAGCTAGAGAAGCAGCTAGAAAAGCACGAGATGAAGTTAGAATGATTAAGGAAACAAAAACTAAATCTGCTAACTTGGCTGGAAAATTGTCTCCAACCCAGGATAAAAATCCTGCAAAAAACGAATTGTTTATTGTAGAAGGAGATTCTGCAGGAGGTTCAGCGAAGCAAGGTAGAGATCGTACATTCCAAGCAATTTTACCATTACGAGGAAAAATAATAAATGCTGAGAAGACTAAAACAGAAGAGTTACTAAAAAACGAAGAAATTATGTCTATGATTTTTTCAATTGGGGCTGGCTTTGGTCGCAATTTTAATGCTAGTAAAAGCAACTATAATAAAGTAATTATAATGACTGATGCAGATACCGATGGTGCACATATTCAAGTTTTATTATTAACTTTCTTTTTTAGATATATGAGAGGACTTATAGAAACTGAGAAAGTTTACATTGCCTTGCCACCTCTATATAAAATTACTACTACTAAAAATGATTTTGAATATGCTTGGTCAGATGAAGAACTAAAGATTAAGGTGGGAAACAAAAAAAATGTTACAATTCAAAGGTTCAAAGGACTTGGTGAAATGAATTCTGATCAACTTTGGGATACAACAATGAATCCTGAAACTAGAACTTTGATTCAAGTAAAAATAGAAGATTTTGGCGATGCTGACTCAAGAATTTCTATTTTAATGGGAGATGATGTTGAACCACGACGTGAATGGATAGATAATAATGTATCTTTCGATTATGAAGATAATTTTACGTTAGAGGAGGTAGATTCGAATGAAGAAAAAGAATGACATACTTAAAAAAATTTCAACACATATTGAAGAATCTATTATCCAAGAAAATTTAGAAGATATAGTCGGTGAAAGATTTGGTAGATATTCCCGATATATTATACAAGATAGAGCGATTCCTGACGTTAGAGATGGATTAAAACCTGTTCAAAGAAGAATTTTATTTGCTATGTATAAACTTGGGATTTTTTCAAATAAACCTTTTAAAAAATCAGCCAGAATCGTAGGAGAGGTTATTGGTAAATATCATCCTCACGGAGATACTTCTGTTTATGAAGCGATGGTTAGAATGTCTCAAGATTTTAAATATCGTTTACCTCTTATAGAGATGCACGGTAATAACGGTAGTATTGATGGGGATCCCGCTGCGGCTATGCGTTATACAGAGGTTAGATTAAGCAAATACGCTGAATACTTATTAAACGATATTAATAAAAAGACTGTAGGGTTTATACCAAATTTTGATGATGAAGAATATGAACCTACAGTTTTACCGTCTAAGTATCCAAACCTTTTAGTAAATGGAACAACAGGAATTTCGGCAGGTTATGCAACCGATATTCCACCTCACAATGTTACTGAAATTATTAATGCTGTAATATTTAGAATTAACAACCCCAAAAGTAATCTAGAAGAGATAATGCATATAGTTCAAGGTCCAGATTTTCCTACGGGAGGAATAGTCCAAGGGTTAGATGGTATAAAAAATGCTTATAAAACAGGTCGCGGTAAAATTATATTAAAAGCAAAAACTGAAATTGTTGAAGAGAAGAATCTAAATAAAATAATAATTAGCGAGATACCTTATGATGTAAATAAAAGTGTTCTTGTAAAAAAAATGAGCGAAGTTTATGTTGCTAAAAATGTTGATGGGATCATCGATATAAGAGATGAATCTGATAGAACTGGCTTGAGAATAGTTGTAGATATTAAAAAAGATGCTAATTCAGAATTCATAAGAAATTTCTTCTTTAAAACTACTGATCTTCAAATTAATTATAATTTTAATATGGTTGCAATAAATCAAAAGAAACCTATGACTATGGGTATACTTGATTTATTAGATGCATATATTGAACACGAAAAACAAATAATAACTAATAGATCTAATTATGAATTAAAGTTTTCACAAAAAAGGTTGCATATAGTAGATGGCTTAATTGCTATGGTTTCTATTTTAGATTCAGTTATTCAAACTATTAGAAATTCTGCCAACAAAAAAGATGCAAAAGATAATTTAGTTGCTAAATATGATTTTTCAGAAGATCAAGCTGAAGCTATTGTGATGTTACAACTTTATAGATTGACAAATACTGATATTTATTCGTTAAAAGATGAAAAAGAAAAATTAGAAGAATATATAAACAAATTAAAACAAATTCTTTCAAACGAAGCTTCCTTATTATTGGTTATTAAAAAAGAGTTATTAAAAACCTTAGAAAATTTAAAACAAGATAGAAAATCAGTAATTGAACACGAGATAGAAGAAGTTAAGGTTGAAGTAAATGAACTAATTGCAAAAGAAGATGTTGTGATTTTATTAACAAATGATGGATATATTAAGCGTCTTTCTGTAAAAGCCTATAATATTAATGAACCAACCAAATTAAAAGAAGAAGATATTATAATTGCAAAATATGATGCCACAACATTGGATACGTTGTTATTGTTTACAAATAAGGGGAATTATGTTTATCTTCCGATTCAAAAAATCCCAGAAGTAAAACATAAAGATCTTGGCTACAATGTAAGCACTTTAGTGAAGATTGATTTAGATGAAAAGGTTATTTTCTCTACACCGATATCTGATTTTAATAGTGATTTATATGTTATTTTTGCAACTAAAAATGGGCTTATAAAACGAACACCAATATCTGATTTAGTTGCCGATAGATATTCTAGAGCTTTAAAAGCAACTAAAATTAGAAAAGGTGATGTTTTAGTAAGCGTTGATCTTTGTCCTGCAAAAGAAGCTGAAGTTGTAGTAATTACAAAAGAAGGGTATATAAATAGATATGATGCCGAAGAAATTTCTATAATGGCTCCCCCTTCGTTTGGTGTAAAGTCTATTGAATTGAAGAATAGAGTTCATGATGAAGTAGTGGCAGGAAGATATGTAGATAAAAAGGACATTGTAACTTTATTAACTTCTAAAGGTGCTATAAAAAGATTAAAAGTAGAAGAGATTGTTAAAGGTCGTAAAAATAATGTAGGTAAACTATACATTGAAACCTCTAAAAATGGTCAAAATTATATTCAAGATGCTTGTGTAATCCGAAAAAAGAACATTTCGGAAGAATTAGACTGTTATATTTCGTGTGCTAAAGGATTTTTGCCAATAGAATTTAGTATTTTAAAGTCTTCTACACCTGCTAATGGTAAAAAAACATCACTTAAAGCAACTTTAGGCAAACCTGAAAAACTACTAATATTAAGAAATAATAATGATATTTAGGAGGATTTATGAGTTCTATAGAAAATATAAATAGATTAATCATACCTAATGATGTGATTTTTAGAATAGCACAAGTTTATAAATATATTGGAAAGACAAAGTATTATGAGGATATGTTAAAAGGTGATAATGACAAAGCAATTGAATCTACCATTGAAAAAGATACCTATTTTTTATCTTTGCTATTAAATCTAAAAATTACTGATCAAAGAATGAGACTCATCATTACTAAAGATTCTCACCCTAGAACTAAGGATGAATCTGTGTTATACAATTTAAAAGAAATAATCACGATTTTTCAAAACAAGACTAATACTGTAGAAATCCAAAGCAATGATTTGCTTAATATAATGAATTATATATACAATAGCGATATTAAATATGCAATGACACCTTCTGACAAAAGAATATCTTTAAAAAGCCAGGAAATGGTAAATAAACGTTCCATATTAAACTCTTTTTATAATATACTAAATGAAAATATTCAGAAGAACAATGTAGAACCTATTATATTATATACCCATTATTTTATTGATTTTTATAATTTAGCTCCATTTAGTATTAATAATGAAACTATTGCATTTTTATTGTTATATTTAACAGTTTTAAAATCCGAAGTTAATGCTTTTAAATATGTGAGTTTTTTTGAATTGCTTTTTGAAGAAGCTGAAGAGTATGAAACTAATTTGAAGGATGCTAGCTTTAATTGGAAAGAAGGATATGCGCAAACCATAGATTTTATTAATTTTATTTTGAAATTATCGATTGTTGCTTATAAAAAAACTGAAGAATTGATAAAAAATTATGAATTTGATCGTAGAATGAATAAATCAGAAAATTTAGAAAATAGTATTTTAAATATGGCTAGTATTTTTACCAAAGATGAACTAAGAGAAATTTATCCGTATATTAGCGAATCTACAATAAATAGAAGCCTGATAAAGATGAGAGATTCAGGATTCATTAAACCGATTGGTAAAGGAAGGTCTGCTAAGTGGATGAAATGTAAGTAGGGAGTAATGTCCCTACTTTTTGTTTTAAAATATACTTCTGATAATATTAGAAGAGGGATGATGCGTTTTTCTAAATATATTAACAATTCTTTTAACTTCCTATAATATATATTATGTTAAATTAAAAATATATACGTATAGTGCTGATAATTAATAAGTGTTGATATGTGTTAATAACTTCGAAAACTATTTTTTTGTCTAACTGTTATAAAGTTGGGAGTATTATATAAAAATGGTCCTTTTTGTTAGATGAGCACCTTAAAAAGAGTAAAAATTCTATTTATTGGTATATATAAAAATTAATCAATCTCTTTTTATATGTTTGAATATATTTATATGTAATTTTATTTTAACTAAATCTATTTAATTATATAGAGGTATTTGTTGCTTGGTAGTAAAAATAGTAATTTTTTTTAGAATTCTGCTTATATATTATATATCCTTTGAAACAAATCTTAATAATTATGATGGGAACAACCAAGATGAGTATAGTTCATATATTTAAAATATAAAAAACTTAATGAATAAAAAAAAATAGCTAAAAGCTATTTTGATGAGTATATGAAGAAGTTAGTGGTTTTGTGAACCTATGAATTTCTTAGTGGTCACCACTAACTTCTTCATAGCTTGTTTATCTTAAACCACTAACTTCTTCATAGCTTGTTTATCTTAAACCACTAACTTCTTCATAGGGCCATTTTGATTAGGTAAAGATGTTTGGGGTTTGTTACCTGTAAATTTCTTAGTGGGTATAGGTATAACTAGTATCTTTATCGGCTTATTAAAATATACTATATACATTTAATAAGGTTGTTGCACTTTTTTATATTTATTTTTTTGTCTAAAACATACTAAATTAGATGATTTAATTATATATAATCATAATAATAGATATATTTAATTTAACTAATAACCATGTAAAGCTTGTATAAATCGCTTATGGATAAATACCTTGCTTTAAAAAAATAATCTTCTCACAGAGCCGTTTTTAGCCCTTTTTTAAGGGGTTTTTGATATATTTAATGTTATTCACCTATAATTTTTATAAGGATTTTCTTATTTCTTTTTCCATCAAACTCACCATAAAAAATTTGTTCCCAGGGGCCTAAATCTAAATTACCTTTTGTTATAGCTACTACGACTTCTCTTCCCATAATAGTTCGTTTTAAATGCGCATCTCCGTTGTCTTCATACCCATTATGTTTATATTGTGAATATGGTTTTTCTGGTGCTAGTTTCTCCAACCATAGTTCAAAGTCATGATGTAGCCCTGATTCATCATCGTTTATAAAAACGCTGGCTGTTATATGCATTGCATTGCAAAGTAAAATTCCTTCTTTTATTGCACTTTCTTTGAGTGCAGCACTAACTTGATTTGTAATGTTAATAAAAGATCTTCTTGTAGAGGTATTAATTATTAATTCTTTTCTATAGTTTTTCATTTAAGTTTCCTCGTTTGATTTGATCCATTTAGATACATCGTTAAATACATCATCTTTTGAAACTTCGTGTAATAGTTCGTGTCTACAATTATCATAAAATTTATATTTGACTTTTGAAAATTTATTTTTTTTTAGTTTTTGTACTAATTTAAATACATTTTTAGAATAGTTACCAACAGGGTCGTCTTTACCACTTAATAGTAATAATGGTATATCTTGGCATTTTGAAAAGTGCTTTTTAATATTAATCATCATAGAGAAAAAATCTTTAAAAAAAGAAACTGAAAAAATTCCACCACAATACTTATCTTTAATATACCTATTGACTTCTAATTCTTGTGTGTTTAACCAATCATAGTTTGTTTTAGGCGCCTTAACCTTATTATTGTACGTTTTAAAAGTTAATCTATCCACAAAAAGGCTTTTGTATTGTCTGTTTTTAAATAAGATTATTAAATTAGCAATAATTTTACCAAAATGAAGTAATATAGTAGAATTGTAACCAGTACCACAAAGTATAGCGTAATCAAAATTTGATTTATTTAACTGTATCGCTCTTTGAGTTATAAACGATCCCATACT
>Ga0334884_1000295_pt1 | contig 94408 bp, 76 predicted proteins | sample GraSluR1_MG_7_FD_207215 | JGI IMG/M metagenome (GOLD analysis project Ga0334884, IMG submission 207215) | Sludge microbial communities from methane-producing bioreactor in Wageningen University, Netherlands - Granular Sludge_12_05 R1 | ecosystem: Engineered > Bioreactor > Anaerobic >... | reverse complement strand
GGGGGGCATGCGGCGCCGGGCAATAGGATGGGTTCAACAGCGCACACAGGAGGTGAACGATGACTGTTTTCTTCGTGATCGGCGGAGTCGGCATCGCGTTGCTCCTGCTGGCGCTACTGATCGGCGACGTCTTGGACGGCGCGCTCGGTCTGGACGGCCTGGAAGGTTTCAATGCCCTCGATGCTGACGTCTTCTCGACAGCAGGCATCGCCGGGTTGCTCGGCGGTTTCGGATTCGCCGGGGCGATCGGACTGGAACTGACCGGCCTGATGCCGGTGGCGATCGTCCTCGGACTGGTCGTCGGTGCCCTGCTCGGCTGGGGAGCCGGCAAGCTGACCGCGCTGCTGCGCCGCCAGGGAAGCGACGTCGCACCGAGCACCGCCTCGCTGATCGGGGCCGAGGCGCTGGTCATCACCGCGATCCCCGAGAACGGCTACGGCCAGATCAGGCTGCGCTACGGCGGTCACACCCACACGCTCAACGCCAAAGGCCCCGTCGAGCTGGATGCCGGCACCCGAGTGTGGATTTCGGGAGTGCTGTCGGCCACGTCGGTGGAGGTGCGGCCGGTGGACGCGCTGGGTTCGGCCGGGCAACCCGGCGTCTTGGATATGTGAGGCGACCGAACGGTCCCGGGGCCCTGCGCTGTTAACGCCGGCCGGTAGGGTTGATGTCAGACGAGCATTGACGATCACGACGCGAAGGAGCCCGCCTTGCCAATCTCACCTCTTGTCATAGCAATCATCGGATTAGTCGTCCTGGTGGTGCTGATCGGCCTGTTGGTCGCCAGCAGGTACAAAGTGGCGGGGCCTAACGAAGCGTTCATCGTCACCGGCCGTAAAGGCAAAGAAGTCCGCAATCCGGAGACCGGCCAGATCTCCGCCGATCTGTCGGGTCAGAAGGTCGTCATGGGTGGCGGCGTGTTCGTCGTCCCGTTCATTCAGCGATTGTTCATCCTGGATCTGTCGAGCCGGCGCATCATGGTGCAGATCCGTGGCGCCGTCTCCGGGCAGGGCATCAAGCTGAACCTCGACGGCGTCGCACTGGTCAAGGTCGGCGGCAACGAGGACTCCATCCGGGCAGCAGCACAGCGCTTCCTCACCCAGCAGGACGAGATCGAGGGCTTCACCCAGGAAACGCTGGCAGGCTCGCTGCGTTCGATCGTCGGCTCGCTGAGCGTCGAGCAGATCATTCGTGACCGCGCCGCCTTCGCCCAGCGGGTGGCCGACGAGTCGGAGTCATCGCTTACCGGTCAGGGGCTGGTACTCGACACCTTCCAGATTCAGGACATCACCGATGCCGGCACCTACCTGACCGACCTGGGACGCCCGGAAGCCGCCAAGGTGCAGCAGCACGCGGCGGTCGCCGAGGCCGAGTCGCGGCAGGAAGCCGAACAGGCCCGCATCAACGCCCAGCAGTTGATCGCCATCCGTGAGCGTGAGCTGCTGCTGAAGCAGGCCGAGATCAAGGCCGAGACCGACGCTGCGAATGCTCAGGCCGCGGCCGCCGGTCCGCTCGCTCAAGCCGACCGCGATCAGGCGATTCTGACCGAGCAGGAGAAGGTCGCCGTGCGGCAGGCCGCGCTGAAGGACCGCCAGCTCGACACCGAGGTCCGCAAGCCGGCGGACGCCGAACGGTACCGGGTCGAGGCCGACGCCGAGGGTCGCCGCAATGCCGCGATCTTCGGGGCCGAGGCCGACAAGGCAGCAGCCATCGCCCGCGCAGAGGCCGAGGCCGAGAAGGCACGACTGAGCGGTGTCGGTGAGAAATCCCGCCGCACCGCGCTGGCCGAGGCGGAAGCCATCGAGGGCGCCAGGCGAGGCGAGGCCGAGAAGGCTCGCCGTGTCGCCGAGTCGGAGGCCCTGCGGGCCGAAGGTGACGCGCAGGCCGCCGCCATCCTGGCCACCGGTCAGGCCGAGGCCGAAGCCATGAACAAGAAGGCCGACGCCTACGGACGCTACAACGAGGCCGCAGTCATCGAGATGCTGGTCTCGGTGCTGCCCAGCCTGGCCGAGAAGATCGCCGCCCCGATGGGCGACATCGACACGCTGACCGTCATCTCCACCGACGGCGCGGGCGAGATGCCCAAGCAGGTCACCAACGGTGTGGTGCAGACCTTCCAGCTGCTGAAGGACTCCACCGGCATCGATCTGGCCAAGATCAGCAACAAGTACCTCGGCGATGACGCTGCCGTGCCGGGCAGCACCAGCACCGCGGGTGCGGCAAGCCGCGGCGAGATCTGAGCGCCCCGGCCCCGATCGATCAACAAGGCAGCCGGCGATCTGTTCTCCAGATCGCCGGCTGTTGCCGTCTGTGATGCGGTGGCCGACCAGCCTCAGGAGCCGCCGGAGCTTCCGTAGAGCCAGTAGATCACGCAGATCACGATCAGCACCGCGATGACGGCCAGCGTGATCTTCACCCAGCTCCACGGCCGGCGTCCTTGCACCTCGCCGGTGACACCGTTGATGGCCACCTGGAAGGGCTTCTGTTGGAAGGTCACCGTCAGCATCCACACCGGTAGCAGCAGCTGGCTGAACTGGACGCCCCGCCAACGGATGTCGCGCGAGGTGATGCGCTGCTCGTTGCCGCCGATGTCGGCGCGGATGGTGGAATCGATCACCGATTCCATCCGCGGCTCGGTGCGTTCCCGGAAGACCTGTTCGGCGTCCCAGTCGTAGGTGCGGCTGAGATGGCCCGCAACGAACTCGGGCGAATACGGGTGGGTGTACTGCATCGGCCAGGGCTCGAGTTCGGTGACCTTCTGATCGTCCAGCCCGTAGGTCGCGTGCCCGGTGACATCCTCGAACACGTTGTCCACCACCCCGCTGGCCGGATACCAGTCGGTGACGATGCGGGTCTGGGTCCGGCCCTCGGAATCCCGGAAGGTCTCGGTGCGGTGGATGCCGCGCATGCCGGTGTAGCGCGTGGTGGCCGCTGCGTCATAGCTGAAGTAGGGCAAGTAGATGCTGCTGAAGGTGCCGAGCTCGCGGTACTTCTTGAAGGCATTCGGGGCGAAACGGCGAGAGTTGATCCACTGCTCGATGCGTGCCTGAGCGTCCCGGGTATCGATACGCAACGGCAGGATGCCGTCGACGCGCAGCCGGGTCGGTGCCTCCTGCACGTCGTCGCGCTGAATCGCGGTGTTGCAGTAGGGGCAGCGCACCGCGGTCAGCGTCCCGGTGAAGACGGTGCGCCCACCGCAGCTTTGACAGACGATCTCCTTGTCCCCGGAGAACCTGGTCTTGGCGTTCGCCTGCTGCGCCGCCAGCTGGGCCATCGCCGGCGCCAACTCCCGCTTGGCGATCCGGGCAGGTTTGGCCACAGCGGGATCGATCGCGACGATGCTGCCGCAGTGCGGGCATTTCAGCGCCTGGGCCGAGGCATCGAAGGCCAGCACGCCGCCACAGTTCGGGCACGGATAGGTGCGGGTCTGCTCGGTGACCTGGAAGATCGCCGGATCAGCGGAGCGCTGATCGTCCGACGGTGGCTTCCCGGACGGATCGGGTCCCGAGGACCGCGGGCCCCCACCGCCGTTGCCCGGAGATGGTGGCCCGCTCGGGAATGAAGGAGACGACATGGAGACTCAGGCGTCCTGCGGGTTCGACGGCGGTGCCGGCGGAGTCGCAGCGGGCTGGCTGGGCAGTGGCGGCGGGGAGACGAAGAAGGCCAGCAGAGCAGGCACCTGACCGGCCGGCATCCAGCCTGCCAGTCCGGCGCTCCAGACCAGGGTGTGGGTGGTCAGCTGCCCATTGGCGACCATTTCGCGAACCTGACCGATGTTGTACGGCCCGGCCGAGGCGCCATTGATCTCGATGTGGAAGGTCTGGCTGTCTTGCACCAGCGGGGGAGGGGTCTGCTGCTGGGCGGGCTGGTTCATCTGGTTGGCCATCTGCTGGCCCAGCACCACGCCCATGCCGGCACCCATCATGTCGCCCATCGCGCCCCCACCGGGGTTGCCGGCGGCCGCGTTCATGGCGTCGATCTGGCGCACCCGCTGGTACTTGTCGAGATCATCGAGCTGGCGCATGCGTCCGGACTCCTCGACACCTTGGGCCACGCCGCGGGTCATCGCCTGGGTGATCTCATCGGGCAGCGAGACATTCATCGTGATCGAGTCGATGGCCAGCCCGAACTCGTCGTCCACCCGCGCGGCCACGACATCGCGTAGCTTGCCCGACAGCTCGGTCTGGCGGGACTGCAGATCGATCGCGCCGACGCCGGTGCCGAGCACCAGCTCGGACAGCGCCTGGCTGATCTCGCGACGGATCAGTTCGGTGACCTCGTCGATGTCGACCGCGGAATCGGTGCCGATGACGGTGCGCAGGAACAGCGGCGGATTCTGCACGCGCACGATGCACAGGCCGTTGGCGCGCACCTGGACCATGCCGAAGTCGGGATCGCGCAGCGTGATCGGTGTCGGGGTGCCCCAGCGCAGATCGGTGACCGGGCGGGTGTTGACGAAGTAGACCTCGGAACGGAACGGGCTGTTGAAGCCGTAGCGCCAGCCCTGCAGGGTCGACATCAGTGGCAGGTTCTGGGTGTTCAGGGTGTAGGTGCCCGGGCCGAAGGTGTCGGCCAGCTGACCCTGATAGACGAAGATCGCGATCTGTCCCTCACGGACGATGAGCTGGGCGCCCTGTTTGATCTCGTTCTGATAGCGGGGGAAGCGCCAGGCCAGTAGCGTGCGCGAATCCTCGAGCCACTCGATGATATCGACGAATTCGCCACGGAGTTTATCCATCAGGCCCATGGTGAGGCACCTTTCTGATTATTGATAGCAGGTCCCACGAGCGCGGCCGCGGTGGCTTTCGCTCAGTATTGAGCATAGAGAACCCCAGTGGCACTCGGGGCGTTCGAGCGCAGCAGGCCGGCCGCGATAGCGTGGTGGCATGGCGTTGCGCAGATGGTCGGGGCTGGTGGTGGCGGCAGTGGTGTTGCTGGGCGCCTGCGGATCGGGAGGCGACGGCGCGGCGACGGACACGGCAGAGCCGTCATCGGTCGATACGTCCGCCGTGGTGGAGACCACCCCGGCCGGCAGTGAGCCGACCGCCGAGCAGGCGCCGGGCTCCCTCAATGCGATCGGGCCCACCCCGGCCGAGATCGATCCGGACGGGATGAAGCACTCCGGCATCGCGGCGAGCGGCGAGTTCACCACCAACACCGTGGACATTGCACCGGCCACTCAGCAGCCAGATGTTCGCACCTATGTGGTGCACGTCGAGACGAGCACCGGTCTGGACGCGAACGAGGTGGCCGGGTACGTTCAGCAGGTCCTGGATTCACCGCGCGGCTGGGTCGGCTATCGCGGTGTCGCCTTCCATCTGGTTGCCGACGCCTCGGCGGCCGACTTCGCCCTCAACCTGAGTTCGCCGCCCACCGTCGACATCGGTTGTGGCGCGTTGGACACGGGGGGCACCTGGAGCTGCCGGGTGGGCAATCAGGTCTTCCTCAACGTCGACCGTTGGTGGTTCGCCACGCCCACCTGGAACGGCTATCTGCTGGACGACTACCGCGCCTACATGATCAACCACGAGGTCGGTCACTATCTCGGCTTCGGCCATGTGACCTGCCCTGCGGCCGGTTCTGCGTCCCCGGTCATGCAGCAGCAGAGCATCACCTTGAATGGCTGCGAGCCGAACCCCTGGCCCGATGTCACCGGAGAAAAGAACGGCTGACGGCTGCCGTCCTCACACGAGCGCGGCGATCGCATCCCCGATCTGGGTGGTGGAGCGCTTCGTGGTGCCCCGATCGATGATGTCCGCGGTCACCGCGGCCTCGATCCGGGAAGCCGCTTCGTGGGCGCCCAGGTGATCCAGCAGCAGCGCCATCGACGAGATGGCGGCGGTCGGGTCGGCGATGCCCAGGCCGGCGATGTCAGGGGCAGATCCGTGCACCGGCTCGAACATCGAGGGGAAGGTGCGCGAGGTATTGATGTTGGCGCTCGGCGCCAGGCCGATACCGCCGGTGATCGCGGCGGCCTCATCGGTCAGGATGTCGCCGAACAGATTGTCGGTCACCACGACGTCGAATCGGGTCGGGTTGGTGACCAGGTGAATCGTCGCGGCATCCACATGCAGATAGTCGGTGGTCACGCTCGGGTACTCGGCGGCGACCTCGGCGAAGATCCGCTTCCACAGGCCCCCGGCGTTGACCAGCACGTTGTGCTTGTGAACCATCGTCAGATGACCCCGGCGACGCGTCGCCAGATCGAAGGCGTAACGCACCACGCGCTCGACCCCCATGGCCGTGTTGACGCTCACCTCGGTGGCCACCTCATTGGCGGTGCCGTGGCGCAGCGTGCCGCCATTGCCCGCATACAGTCCCTCGGTGCCTTCGCGCACCACGACGAAATCGGCCAGGCCCTGGTCGAGGATTGCGTCCGACAGGGGGCTGACCACGCCCGGATACATCTTCGACGGGCGCAGGTTGACGTCTTGATCGAAGGCGAACCGCAGCCGCAGCAACAGCCCGCGCTCCAGCAGACCGCTGGGGATCGTGGTACTGCCCGGCGCCGCGCCCACCGCGCCGAGAATGATCGCCTGCGCCTCGGCGAGCTCGGCGAGGGTCTCGTCATTGAGGACCTCACCGGTCGCCAGCCAGTGGTCGGCGCCCAGATCGTAGTGGCGGAACTCGAAGGTGTGCTCACCCACCGCGGTCTTCAGCACCTTGAGGGCCTCGGCGACGACTTCGGGACCGATACCGTCCCCGGGAATCACGGCAATGGTCGGACGCAGAGTCTCAGCAGTCATGTCTCGAACTCTAACGGCCGGTCCGAGATCCGGCCCGGTGATCTCAGACCACGATGTGCCCCTGTGGGCAGATTCCGCGGAGTCGCTACTAAGGTTGACCGCATGGCGCTGTCATTCGATTTTCCTGATAATCCGAGCTTCCTGGGCGATGACGTGATCGAGGGAGTCTGGGACGATCCGGGATTCGGCCAGTACTTCACCGATCACATGAGCGTGGCCAGCTGGACCGTGGAGGAGGGCTGGCACAATGACCGCCTGACCGACTACGCCCAGATCTCCATGGAGCCGGCCAGCGCTGTCTATCACTATGCGCAGGAGATCTTCGAGGGCCTCAAGGCCTACCGGCACGCGGACGGGTCGGTGTGGCTGTTCCGGCCCGAGGCCAACGCCAAGCGTTTCGAGAATTCGGCACATCGGCTCGCGCTGCCGGCGCTGCCCGCCGAGGACTTCATCACCAGCGTCCGGCAGCTGACGGCTCTGGATGCCCGCTGGGTTCCCGGAGGAGCCGAGCAGAGCCTGTATCTGCGTCCGTTCATGATGGCCAGCGAGAACTTCCTCGGGGTGCGTCCGGCGCATTCGGTGCTCTACGTGGTCATCGCGAGCCCGGTCGGCTCCTACTTCGCCGGTGGCGTCGCGCCGGTCGACATCTGGATCTCCACCGAGTACAGCCGGGTTGCCACCGGCGGCACCGGTTCGGCCAAGTGCGGCGGCAACTACGCCGCGTCCCTGCTGCCCCAGGAGCTGGCCTACGCGCAGGGTTGCAGCCAGGTGCTGTTCGTGGACGCTGCGTCCAAGCGCTGGATCGAAGAACTCGGTGGCATGAACTTCTTCATGATCACCGCCGACGACGAACTGATCACCCCGGAGCTCAACGGCAACATCCTGCCCGGCGTGACCCGCGACTCGCTGCTGACCGTTGCCCCCGACCTTGGTCTGAAGCCGATCGAGCGGCCCATCAGCCTCGAAGAAGTTACCACCGGCATCACGACCGGCGCGATCCGCGAGCTGTTCGCCTGCGGCACCGCCGCGGTCATCACTCCGATCCGTTCGCTCAAGAACGAGTCCGGCGAGTACATCATCGACGTCGACAAGGCGACCCACACGATCCCGCTGCGCAATCATCTGCTCGACATCCAGTACGGGCGGATCGCCGACAGCCACGGCTGGATGCAGCAGGTCTGCTGACCCGGTGCGGGCTGAGCCGGGCGTCCCAACCGGCGAGACCAGTTTGGAATGAGCCCTCTGGATAGGGACGATTGAAGATGGCACGCCGCCGATGGCGCGCCATCTGATCGTCTTACGGGAGGCCCGATGCCAACGATGCCGGTGATGCCGGAGCGTTTCCACCTCTATGACACCACGCTGCGCGATGGTGCCCAGCAAGAGGGGATTCAACTGTCCGTCGAAGACAAGCTCCGAATTGCCCGCATTCTCGATGCGCTCGGCGTCACCTTCATCGAGGGCGGCTGGCCGGGCGCGAATCCGGCGGACACCGAGTTCTTCGCGCGTGCGCAAACCGAGCTGCGGCTGACGAATGCGAGACTGGTCGCCTTCGGTGCCACCCGCAAGGCGGGCGGCACCGCGGCCACCGATCCGCAGGTGGCAGGCCTGGTCGCTGCCGGCACCGAGTACATCTGCCTGGTCGCCAAGTCGCACGACAAACACGTCACCGACGCATTGCGCAGCACGCTGGACGAGAACCTGGCGATGGTCAACGACACCGTGACCTACCTCACCCGGCTGGGCAAGAAGGTGCTCGTCGACTGCGAGCATTTCTTCGACGGGTTCCGAGCCAACCGCAGCTACGCCCTGGACGTGGTCCGCACCGCGGCCGAGGCGGGCGCCGAGGTGGTGGTGCTGTGCGACACCAATGGCGGCATGCTGCCCAACTGGATGGGCGATGTCGTCTCGGCGGCCGCGGGCATCGGGGTCGATCTGGGGGTGCACTGCCACAACGATTCCGGTTGCGCGGTCGCCAACTCACTGGCCGCCGTGGACGCGGGCGTGATGCACGTCCAGGGAACCGTCAACGGCTACGGGGAACGCACCGGGAACATGGATCTGACGACGCTGATCGCCGATCTTCAGCTGAAGTACGGCTGGCCGCTGCTGGCCGATCGCCAGCTCGCCGAACTCACCCACACCAGTCACGCGATCGCCGACATCGCCAACCAGCCGCACCTCACCAGGCAGCCCTATGTCGGGCATTCCGCGTTCGCCCACAAGGCCGGTCTGCACGCCAGCGCCATCAAGGTGAACGAGGATCTCTATCAGCACACCCAGCCGGAGCTGGTCGGCAACGACATGCGGATGCTGATCAGCAACATGTCCGGACGTGCCAGCGTGCAGATCAAGGCGGCCCAGCTCGGTCTGGAGATCACCGATCGCGAACTCGCCGGGCAGGTCACCGACATGATCAAGCAGCGGGAGGCGGACGGCTACTCCTACGAGGCGGCGGATGCGTCCTTCGAACTGCTGGTGCGGTCGATGACCAGCCAGCTGACCGAGCCCTTCGAACTCATCAGCTGGCGGGTGCTGACCGAGGAGAACACCGACGAGGGTGTTCCGCGCGACAGCTCCGAGGCGACCGTGAAGCTGGTGGCCAAGGGTGAGCGGCAGCTGGTGATCGGCGAAGGTAACGGCCCGGTCAATGCGCTGGGCCAAGGCATCGTCAAGGCGCTCACCCCGGCCTACCCGCAGGTGGCCGGATACGAGCTGGTGGATTATCGCGTGCGCATTCTCGACGAGGTGCGCGGCACCGACGCCACCGTGCGGGTGCTCATCGACACCAGCGACGGCGTGCACGGCTGGACGACAGTAGGGGTGGGCACCAACGTCATCGAAGCCTCCTGGGAGGCGCTGGCAGATGCTTACACCTATGGCCTGGTCAAGGGCTACGGGCTTGTCGAGGCCGAATCCCGCTAGCGGATACGGTCGATGATCAGGGGCCGCGTGGCGGGCGGGTCGGATCCGATCACGATGGCATCGGTCAGGGCCTCGCGGGCCGCGGCGAAGGTTCCCGGGGTGTCGGTGTGCAGCCTGAGCAACGGGGTGCCGGCGTCGACCCGATCGCCGGGGCGCACCAGTAACTCGATCCCGGCGGTCGCCTGCACGCTGTCCCCCTGACGGGCGCGCCCGGCGCCCAACCGCCACGACGCCACCCCGATCGCCATGGCGTCCATCGCGGTGACCACCCCGGCGGTCGAGGCGCGGACATCGTCGGTGAATCTGGCGGTGGGCAACGCCGCGTCACAGTCGCCGCCCTGCGCCCGGATCATCCGCCGCCAGACATCCATGGCTTTGCCGGAGGACAGGATCTGGGCCGGATCGGTGTCCAGGCCTGCCAGTGAGACCATCTCCGTGGCCAGGGCAAGCGTGAGTTGGACGACATCGTCGGGGCCGCCGCCGGCCAGCACCTCGACGGCCTCGCGAACCTCCAGAGCGTTGCCGACCGTGCGCCCCAGAGGAGTGCTCATGTCGGTCAGCACGGCGACGGTCTGCACCCCGGCGGCCTTGCCCAACTCGACCATCCGGCCGGCGAGCTCGCGTGCGGCGTCCACCTCTTTCATGAATGCGCCACTGCCGGCCTTCACATCCAGCACCAGGGACGCGGCACCTTCGGCGATCTTCTTGCTCATGATCGAGCTGGCGATCAGCGGAATCGACTCCACCGTGGCTGTGACATCGCGCAGCGCGTAGAGCTTCTGGTCGGCCGGGGCCAACCCACTGCCCGCGGCGCAGATCACCGCGCCCAGATCGCTCAGCTGAGCCAGCATCTCGGCGTTGCTCAGGTGCGCGCGCCAGCCGGGTATCGACTCGAGCTTGTCGAGGGTCCCGCCGGTATGGCCGAGCCCACGCCCCGACAGCTGCGGAACCGCGGCGCCGCAGGCCGCCACCAGCGGAACCAGCGGCAGCGTGATCTTGTCGCCGACGCCTCCCGTGGAGTGCTTGTCGACCGTGGGCCGGTTCAATGTGGCGAAGTCCATCCGCGAACCGGTGGCGATCATCGCCCTCGTCCAGGTGGCGAGCTCGCGGTCGTCCATGCCGCGGAAATAGATCGCCATGGCCATCGCGGCCATCTGCTCGTCCGCGATCTGCCCATCGGTGTAGGCAGCGATCAGCCATCCGATCGCGGCGTCGGTGAGGCGATGCCCATCCCGCTTGGCTCGGATGAGTTCGACTGCGGTGTACGGGGACATACCGTCACACTAGGGGCCCGCGAGGCTTACGGTCCTGCGCCGAGGGTAAGCAGACCGCGGACTGTTCTGGCGTTGGACGTGAACGTCCTCTTCCAGCACACCTGGTACGAAGTACGGCGGGCGGGCGCTACGTCCTCACGTCCGCGGGCTCAATCGCTGCCAATTCCATTGGCCAGTAGGCTGCCGTCATGCGTATTGCTCGTTTTGCCGTTGCCGGTGGAGACCCTCGTTTCGGAATCGTCGAGTTGGAGGCCGATGAAGGCCAGTTCCCCGACACCATCGCGGTGATCGACGGTGATCCGCTCGCCGGTCCGGTCAACTACACCGGTGAACGAATCGCCCTGGACGACGCCCGGCTGCTCGCCCCGGTCATCCCGCGCAGCAAGATTCTTGCGGTCGGCAAGAACTATGCGGCCCATGCCGCCGAGTTCGATGGCGAAGTGCCGCCCGAGCCGCTGATTTTCATGAAACCGAACACCTCGGTGATCGGCCCCGACGACGTGATCGTGCGTCCGCAGCTCAGCCACAACGTGCACTTCGAAGGTGAACTGGCCGTGGTGATCGGCCGCTTCTGCCGCAAGGTGCCCGTCGAGCGTGCCGCCGAGGTGATCTTCGGATACACCGTCGCCAACGACGTCACCGCCAGGGACCTGCAGCGCAGTGACGGGCAGTGGACCCGCGCCAAGGGCTTCGACACGTTCTGCCCGCTCGGGCCGTGGATCGTGACCCATCTCGGAATCGACGAAGCCGCCGACCTCTCACTGGTCACCAGCGTCGACGGCGAGGTCAAGCAGGACGCCAACACCAACCAGATGGTCTACTCGATCGCCGAACTGATCGCCTACGTCTCGGCATTCGCCACGTTGCTGCCCGGCGACGTGCTGCTCACCGGCACACCGGCGGGGGTCGGCCCCCTGCTGGCGGGCCAGCGGGTGAGTGTGGAAATCGATGGCATCGGCACGCTGACCAATCCGGTCGTCGACGATACCGACGACCTCGAGGACGCTGACAGCGTGGCGGCCAAGTGAAGGCGGCGCTGTGGGGTGGCGACACCTCCAAACTGACCGATCCGAAGCCGGGGACCAACTATGCGGCGGTGCTGCGTATCGACCCCATCTCGGACGGGATGGTCAAGGGCCTGGGTGGTCTGCTGGTCGCGCTCGCCGGATACTCGCTGCTGCTGCCGGGAGTGGCCTGGGCGCTGCTGGGAGTTTTCTGGTTGCTGCGCGGGATGCCCGGCAGCTTCGCCGACTACCGCACCGCGGCGCTCCAGTTCGAACTGATCGACGGCATGGTGGCCACTCATCTGGCCATCGGCTCGCTGGTCGTGCTGTGCATGTACATCATGCGCTACGTGCATCAGCGGCACCCCCGGTGGCTCTGCTCGGTGCAGCCGGGCTTCCGCTGGCGCTACGCGGTCGCCTGCGCCCTGGTATCCGTGGTGGTGCTCAACGGCGTCTACTGGGTCTCCCGGGCTAACGACATGCCCACCTGGCAGGCCAGCGATCACCTGGGATGGTGGCTGCTCGCGATCGTCCTCACCGCTCCATTGCAGGCCGCGGGGGAGGAGTTCTTGTTCCGGGGCTATCTGCTGCAGATCTCGGGCATGATCAGCCGCAGTCCATGGCTCGCCGTGGCGATCTCGGCCACGATCTTCGCAGCCATGCACGGCACCCAGAACATTCCGCTGTTCGTCGACCGGATGGGCTTCGGCCTGATCGCGGGCGCCTTGGTGGTGACCACCGGCGGTCTGGAGGCCGCGGTCGCCGCGCACGTGATCAACAATGTCTTTGCCTTCGGCTATGCGGCGGCCGCCGGCGGGGTGGCGCAGGCACGAGCGCTACAGGTGTCGACCTGGCAGACGACCGGATGGAATCTGCTCGCCTACGCGCTGACGGCCGTTGTCTGCTGGTGGATCGGTCGTCGGATGCGGGTGTCGGTAGCCGCCCCGCAACCGCCAAAAGCGAAATGACAACGAAATTTGCGTAGCGGAATGACCGTCGTGTAAGTTTAGCTGTCGTTGCGCCGCAGGGCACAACACTGGGGTATGGGGTAATTGGCAGCCCGCCGGATTCTGGTTCCGTCAGTCCAGGTTCGAGTCCTGGTACCCCAACCAGTAGCTGGTTCGCCAGGCTGCTGGACGCTGGGCCGACGCCAACGGCTCGGTAATAATTGAAGATGACCTGGCCCCGTAGTGTAGTGGCCTAGCACGCGGCCCTCTCAAGGCTGTAACGGCGGTTCGAATCCGCTCGGGGCTACCAGGTTAATACCCCTAGTCAGAGTAATACTGGCTGGGGGATTCTTCTTTCCTCGAAGGTTATCCGGCGGGGGTCCGGGGGATCAGGGTGCCCACGTAGACGGCGAAACCGACCATCAGGCAGAACCAGGCCACACCGAGCACGAACGCGATGATGGCCGGCGCGCGCCGCCGAGGTGGCAGCCATGGCAGCCGGTGCCAACGCATCGCGGCGATGACACCGCCTGCGACACCGACACCGAGCGCCACACCGAACGTCCACGGCGGTGCCCAATCCCACGGCTGGGCGATGCCCCAGAGCAAGACCGCGCCGGCAGCTCCCAGCCCTTGGCCGAGGACGCGCGACCGGCTCCTGCCCCGTACCGCTCCGAACGCGAACAGCAGCACCAGCGGTATGCCGACGGCCACCCAGGCCACGGTGTCACCGTCGACGGGGGGAGGCGCGGGAATGCCCGGATCGTCGGTCCCGGCGAGCAGGATGAGCCCGGCCCCCGTGAGGTCCCGCGCCCGGTTACCCAGGACGATGACGCCTGCCTGCGCCTGCCGATCGACGACCAGCATGCTCGTCATGCCGCCGGTCATGCCGTTGTGCCAGGTCACGTCATGACCGTCGGCATCGGAGACCACCCAGGCGAGGCCCATCTGCTGCCCGGCCAGCGCGCCACTGTCGATCCGGATGCGTGGCCCGAGCGCCGCCATGCCGGGTGCCGTCCCGGAGAGCAGCGCCTGCGCGTACTTCGTGAGATCGGTGCTGGTGCTGGTGACGCCTATTCCGGCCGGCGCGTAGCCGGTACCCGTCTGGGGCGCCATCGGGTTGCCGTTGGGATTGTGTGGCTGCAGCAGGTCGCCGGCCGGAGCTCCGGTCGCTGCGACGAGGGTCTCGGTCATGTCCAGAGGAGTGAAGAGTCGCTGGGTCACGTAGGTCGTCCAGTCCGGAGCACCGGCAGCCCGAGCGAGTGCGAACCCGAGCAGCGCGGCGCCGAGGTTGGAGTAGGACCAGCTGCCTCGGCTCGTCAATGGGATGGTCTTCGACGCCTCGATGATTCCCTGCGGGGTGGCGTCGCCGAAGGCGCTGTAGGAGGCTCCCGCAAGATCTTCGGCGATGATCCGAAGGGTGCTCATCGGCGCCATGTTGGGCAGTCCCGAGGTGTGCTGGGCCAACTCCTCCAGGGTCACCGAACCGGCTGCTGTGCCGGCAAGTTCTGCGAGATGGGTCTCCAACCGGTCGTCGAGGCGCACCTCACCGCGCTCGGCAGCGTCCGCGAGCAGCAGCCCGTTGAAGGTCTTGGTGAGTGAGCCGATCTCGAAGCGGCTGTCGGGTCCCACGTCACCGAATCCGGCCCACGCCGGCTGCCCGTCGCGGATCCGCACGACGCTGATGGCGCTGAAGTCGGTGCCGGGGGCGAGGGCGGCGGTGGCGTCCCGGGCGAGGACCGCATCGCCTGTCGGGGTGCCCAGCGCTGCCGGACGGGGGCCGAGCACCAGCAGCATCAAAGCGCCGACCAGCGCACCGATCAGCAGCAGCAACCATGGACCGATTCGTTGGTCGATGACCTGCTCGATGGGACTGGGACTGTGATCTGCGGTCACGGGGCAAGCCTGCCTGCGTTGTGAACGGTGCGCAATCCGGAATGCCGGTTGAGATCGACGTCCCGAGGGCGATCGCTGCGCCAGGACATACCACCACGTCACGATCGCTGGTCGCAGCACATGGGCGTGCTTGAATGGGTGGATCAGACCGAGCTGAGAGGCAGCCGATGGCTACTCCATTGGACACTCGTATCAAGCCCCCCATCTGGACGGCTGCCTTGGGCCTGACCCAGTGGCTGCTGGCAGGTCGACCCAGCCTCCGGAAGCGCCCCGGCCGGGTTCGCTTCCTGGCCGCGGGTATCGCAGGAACCGTGACCGCGGCGGTGGGGATTACGGCACTCGCCCAGTTCAACAGGCACGAGACAACCTTTGACCCCGAGACACCTGAGCTGGCCAGTGCTCTGGTCACCGACGGCATCTACGGCTACACCCGCAACCCGATGTACTTGGCGTTGACCGGCGCGTTGGTCACCCATGCTGTCTGGCTGGGCTCGTTGCGGGCCATCCCTCCGGTTGCGGCGCTCGCCGTGGTTCTCACGGCATTCCAGATCCGTCCCGAGGAGCGCGCGCTCGAGCAGATCTTCGGGGACGAGTACCGGGACTACATGAACCAGGTGCCCCGCTGGCTCGGATGGCCGTCGGAGGGGAAGACGTCACCCGGTGTCTAGCGGCGCCCAAACGCGCTGTGCCCGGGCATGGAGTGGGTCATCATTGGCCCGTGGCGCGTCTACCGTGTGAGGAGATCACGGACTTGTCGAAGGACGATCTGCCTCGCACGTTGATAGACACCTAATAGAGAGGAGTGCACCGATGTCTGACGCCGATCTTCTGGGATCGCCGGCCGGCACCGACGGCGCCCCCGATGTCGTCTACCGGATCATTGACAGCCCGGTGGGACCATTGCTGCTCGCCGCGACCGACAGCGGACTGGTGCGGGTTGTGTTCGAGCGCGAGGGTTTTCAAACCAAGCTCGACCGGCTGGCCGCAACGATCGGACCACGGGTGGTGGAAATGCCGGCCCGGCTGGAGACGGCCGCGTCTCAGCTGGGGGAGTACTTCGCCGGCAGTCGGCAGGAGTTCGACCTGGACCTCGACCAGAGTCTGTCGGCCGGCTTCCGGCTTGCCGTGCACCGCTATCTGCCGCGGATCGGCTACGGACAGACCCGGTCGTACAAGCAGGTCGCCGAGATGGTCGGCAACTCGCGCCTCGTCCGCGCAGTCGGGGCGGCCTGTGCAGCGAACCCGCTGCCCATCGTGGTGCCCTGCCACCGGGTGGTGCGCAGTGACGGCCATCTGGGCGGCTACCTCGGCGGGCTGGAGGCCAAGCGCACGTTGCTGGAGCTGGAGCGGCAGTTCCGCGCGGCCTGACCTCTGCCACGGTGACGGGCAATGCCCTACCATTGGCCAGGTATCGCACGCCCTTTTCAAGGAGGAACTGATGACGACTGTCGGATTCATCGGGCTGGGGACCATGGGTCATCCCATCGCCCGCCATATGTTGGAGAACCTGCCCGCCGGCGACACTCTCGTACTGAACGACATCAGCTCCGACCGCATCAAGGACCTGCTCGACGGCGGCGCCGTCTGGGCCGGATCCGCGAAGGAACTGGCCAGCAAATCCGACATCGTCTTCTTCATGGTTCCTGACATCCCCCAGGTCAGGGCCGTCTTGGCAGGGGAGAACGGTCTGCTTGCCGGTGTCGACAAGGAGATCCTGCTGGTCGTCTGCTCGACCGTCTCGCCCGATGCGGTGCGCCAGCTGGACGTCGATGTCAGCGAGATCACCAACGGCCTGGCGCGCGTCATCGATGCTCCGGTCTCGGGTGGCCAGGTGGGCGCTGAGGCGGGCACGCTGTCGATCATGGTCGGCGGTCCGGACGATCTTGTTGCCAAGGCTTTGCCATACCTGAAGCTCGCCGGAAACCCGGCCCACCTCGGCCCGACCGGCGCCGGTGAAGTGGCCAAGGCCTGCAATCAGCTGATCGGAGCGGCGAACATCATCGCCAACGCCGAGGCCGCCGTGGTGGCCGAGCGGGCAGGACTCGATGTCGCGAAGCTGTTCGAGCTGATGCTCGGCGGTTACTCCAGCAGCACGATCATGGCGGACAAGGCGCCTCGCTATATCAACAAGGACTACACGGTCTCGGGCGCCGCGTCCTTCTGGATCAAGGACCTCAAGGCCTACCTCGACGAGGCCGGCCGCACCGGTACCCCGACTGTTCAGGGTGACCGGCTGCTCGAGGCGTTCCAGGGCGTGGTGGACGCCGGCTGGGGTGCCGAGGACACCGCCATCGTCCAGAAGTACATCGAGGAGCGGGACGCGCAGGCGTAGGAAGTCCGGCCGGGTGCGGCTCAGCCCGGCCGCCGGTGGTGGCGAGAGTTGTCTACTCGCCGCCGCCGGAACGCCGCAGCACTTCGCTCAACCGATCCGCGGCAGCCGTCACCGCCGGCGCGTGCAGGCGTCCGGGCTGGCGGCTCAGCCGTTCGATCGGGCCGGAAACCGACACCGCGGCGATCACCTTGCCGCCGGGCGAGCGCACCGGAGCGCTCACCGAAGCAACACCCGATTCGCGCTCGGCGACCGACTGAGCCCAGCCGCGCCGGCGCACGCCGGTCAGCCCGACGGCTGAGAAGGTCGCGTTCACCAGGCCGCGCTGCAGCCGGTCCGGCTCTTCCCAGGCCAGCAGCACCTGCGCTGCCGAGCCGGCGCTCATCGACAGCTGGCTGCCGACCGGAATCGAGTCGCGCAGGCCGGAGGGCCGATCGGCGGCAGCCACGCAGACTCGGACATCGCCCTGCCGGCGATACAACTGTGCGGATTCGCCGGTGATATCGCGCAGGCGAGCCAGGATCGGCCCTGCCGTCGACAAGAGACGGTCTTCGCCGGCCGAGGCGGCCAGTTCGGCCAGCCGCGGGCCGAGTACGAAGCGCCCTTGAAGGTCGCGGCCAACCAGTCGATGATGTTCGAGGGCGACCGCAAGACGGTGGGCGGTTGGCCGGGCCAGGCCGGTCGATTGAACCAGACCGGCCAGTGTCATCGGTCCGGATTCGAGTGCCGCCAAGACCATGGCTGCTTTGTCGAGTACCCCGACTCCAGAGGATTCGTCCATACTCTGAGACTAACATCTCATTATTTGAACAGCAATGTCATCATTGACCCATGGGAAGAACTCTGAGCGAGAAGGTCTGGGATGACCACGTCGTGCGCGCTGCTGCGGGCGAGCCGGACCTGCTCTACATCGATCTGCAGCTGTGCCATGAAGTAACCAGTCCGCAGGCATTCGAGGGTCTGCGGATGGCAGGACGCCAAGTGCGCCGCCCCGATCTCACGATCGCCACCGAGGATCACAACACTCCCACGATTGACATCAAGAAGCCGATCGCGGACATCGTGAGCCGCACCCAGGTCGACACGCTGCGCCGCAATGCCAAGGAATTCGGCCTGCGCATTCACTCGCTGGGTGACCGCGATCAGGGCGTCGTGCACATCATCGGCCCGCAGCTGGGCATCACTCAGCCGGGCATGACGATCGTCTGCGGCGACTCCCATACCTCGACCCACGGCGCTTTCGGCGCGCTGGCGTTCGGCATCGGCACCTCCGAGGTCGAGCACGTGCTGGCGACCCAGACGCTGATGCAGGCCAAGCCGAAGACCATGGCCGTGACGGTCGAAGGTGAGTTGCCGCCGGACGTCACCGCCAAGGACATCGTGCTGGCGCTGATCTCCAAGGTCGGCACCGGCGGCGGCCAGGGTTACATCGCCGAATACCGTGGCTCGGCCATCCGCGATCTGTCGATGGAAGGCCGCATGACGATCTGCAATATGTCGATCGAGTGGGGCGCGAAGGCCGGCATGATCGCCCCCGACGAGACGACCTTCGCATACCTCAAGGGTCGTCCGCACGCCCCCGAGGGCGCCGACTGGGACGCCGCGATGGAGTACTGGCAGACGCTGCATACCGACGACGACGCGGTATTCGATACCGAGGTCTACATCGACGCGACGAAGCTGACCCCGTTCGTCACCTGGGGGACCAACCCCGGTCAGGGTGTCGGCCTGGATGCCAGCGTTCCCGACCCCGAGGAGTTCGAGGACGAGGTGGCCAAGGCCTCCGCGCGGCGCGCACTGGAATACATGGGCCTGACCGCCGGGACCCCGATGCGGGGTATCTCGGTCGACACGGTCTTCCTGGGCAGCTGCACCAACGGTCGCATCGAGGATCTGCGGCTGGCCGCGGGCATCATCAAGGGACACAAGGTCGCCGACGGCGTCCGGATGCTGGTCGTGCCGGGATCGGCGCGGGTACGCGAGCAGGCCATGGCCGAGGGCTTGGACGAGATCTTCCTGCAGGCCGGAGCCGAATGGCGTGAAGCCGGGTGCTCGATGTGTCTGGGCATGAACCCCGATCAGCTGGCCCCGGGCGAGCGTTCGGCGTCCACCAGCAACCGCAACTTCGAAGGACGCCAGGGCAAGGGCGGACGCACCCATCTGGTGAGTCCGGCCGTTGCCGCCGCCACTGCGGTGACCGGTCACCTGGCCGCCCCGTCGGATCTGTGAGAAGGACGAAGCAATGGACAAGTTCACCAATCACACCGGGATCGTGGCTCCGCTGCGACGCAGCAATGTCGACACCGATCAGATCATTCCGGCTGTCTACCTGAAGCGCATCACCCGCACCGGCTTCGAAGACGGGCTGTTCGCAGCCTGGCGCAAGGACCCCGAGTTCCTGCTCAACCAACCGGCTTACGAGAAGGCGTCCGTGTTGGTGGCCGGCCCCGATTTCGGCACCGGCTCCTCGCGCGAGCACGCCGTCTGGGCCTTGCAGAACTACGGCTTCAAGGTGGTCATCGGCTCGCGCTTCGGTGACATCTTCCGCGGCAACTCCGGCAAGTCGGGGCTGCTGCTGGCCACCGTCGATCAGACCATCGTGGAGAAGCTGTGGGCTTACGCGGATGCGAACCCGGGCGCGGAGGTGACCGTCGATCTGCCGAGCCGCACCATCACGGCCGGCGACGATGTCTACACCTTCGCGATCGACGACTACACCGCGAACCGGCTGCTCGAGGGGCTGGACGACATCGCCGCCACCTTGCTTCATGCGGATGAGATCGCGGCCTACGAGGCCGCGCGGCCGAGCTTCAAGCCGAAGACACTGCCCGCCAAGGTCGCAGGCTGACGCCGTCGGCATCGTGACCACGCATCGCCGTCCCGTCGCCACGCGGGGCGGCGATGTGCTTGTCCGGGGACAGACGGGGCATGATGGAACGGTGAGTGCAGGAGTCCCGGTCAAGCGGATCTATCGAGGCGAACTCGGGCAGGTGAACTTCGAGCCCACCAACCGCGTCTTCCGCACGCTGGTTCCGGTCGTGCACCGGCTCGCTCGACTGCTCACCAAGACCCCCACCTGGCATGGCGGCGAGAATCTGCCCGCGACCGGCCCGGTGATCATCGTCCCGAATCACATCAGCTCACTCGACCCGGTGATGGTCGGCGAGTTCCTGGCCTACAACGGACGCTGGCCGCACTTCTTGGCCCGGGCCAATCTGTTCTATCTGCCGGTGCTCGGGAGGCTGCTGCGCAGTGCCGAGCAGATCCCGGTTCACCGCGGCGGCCGCCACGCCCGGGACGCCCTGTTCGAGGCCGAGAGGGCCCTGTACGCGGGCGAGGTGATCGTCATCTATCCCGAAGGCACCATCACCTTCGATCCCGACGAATGGCCGATGGCCGCCCACACCGGCGCGGCCAGGCTCGCGTTGGCCACCGGTGCACCCGTGATCCCGATCGGGCAGTGGGGCGCCAGCATCGCCGTCCCCCCTCGGGGGATCAGGCCCTTCAAGCTGCAGCGCGCACCGATCACCATCGAGTGCGGCAGCCCTATCGATCTGAGCGATTTCCTGGGCCAGCCCGATACTCCGCAGGTGGTGCGCGCAGCCTCGGTGCGCATCATGGACGCCATCACCGCTCAGGTAGAGCTGGCCCGCGGGGCGAAGGCGCCCGAGGGCCGCTGGCAGCCACGGCTGAAACGCCGGGTGGCTAGGGTCGAGGCGCTGAGCTGATCCCGCGCCGGTGCGCGGGCGGTCACCGATGTAGTGTGAACCCAGCTTGGGGAAGGAAAACGATGCCAGCAGACCGCACCCGTGTAGCCCTCATCTTCGGTGGCCAGAGCACGGAACACCAGATCTCCTGCCTGACCGCAGCGGGGGTGGCCAAGGCCATCGACACCGACCGCTTCGAGGTCTTCGGCATCGGCATCTCCCCGTCGGGGATCTGGCATCGGATGAGCGTCGAGCAGATCACGGCGCTGCGCACCGAGGGTCGCAAGCTGCCCGAGTTGGACGATCGGCTGCCCTCGGCCAGCCTGGTCCGTGAGCCCGACGGCGTCTACCTGATCAGCTGTGACGGTTCGGCCGAGCCCGTCGGAATCGATGTGGCGTTGGTGGTGCTGCACGGCGCCTACGGTGAGGACGGCACCATCCAGGGCGAGTTCGAGATGCTGGGCCTGCCCTATGTCGGCTCGGGGATCGCGGCCAGCGCCATCGGCATGGACAAGCACCTCATGAAGATCTCCCTGGTCAGCGCCGGACTGCCGGTCGGGCCCTATGAGTTGGTGACCGGCCGCCAGTGGGACGCCGATGCGCAGGCCTGCTGCTCACGAATCGTCGACTCCCTGACATTCCCGGTCTACGTGAAGCCGGCCCGCGGTGGCTCGTCGGTGGGGATCTCGCGGGTCGCCGACCCCGCCGAGCTGCCGGAGGCCATTGAGAAGGCCCGCTCCTTCGACCCGAAGGTGCTCGTCGAGGAGGGTTTCGTCAATGCCCGTGAGGTCGAATGCGCGGTGCTGGGACCCCGGCCCGAGGGCGGCGAGGTTCGCACCTCGCGTCCCGGCGAAATCGTCGTCCACACCGAATCGGCCTTCTACGATTTCGACGCCAAGTACCTGCCCGAAGGCCAGGTCGATCTGAAGATCCCCGCAGACCTACCGGCCACCACCGAACAGCAGGTGCGCACGCTGGCAGCCGAGTGCTTCGACGCACTGGAAGTCGAGGGACTCGCCCGCGTCGACACGTTCGTCACCGCCGACGGCCGGGTCGTCATCAATGAGATCAACACGATGCCCGGATTCACGGAACTGTCGATGTTCCCCAGCCTGTGGCAGGTCAGCGGCATCGAGTACCCCGACCTCATCAGCGACCTCATCGACCAGGCGCTGGCGCGCCCGAATTCGGTCATTCGGTAGTTTGGCCTCATGACTTCGCGCAGTACGCAAGCCGAGACCATCGGTGATCTCGGCGAGTTCCCTCTCATCAGTCTGATCACCCGCAATCTGACTCTGCCGCCTGCGGTCTCGGTGGGGCCGGGCGATGACTGCGCGGCCTACCTGATCAATGGATCCGCGTTGACGACCACCGACATGCTGATCGAGGGCGTGCATTTCCGCCGCAGCTGGTCGAGCCCCGCCGACATCGGCCACAAATCGGTCGCGGTCAATCTCGCCGACGTGGAGGCCATGGGCGGCACCCCGGTCGCGATGGTGATCAGCCTCGGGCTGCCGGCGGATCTGCCGGTGACCTGGGTCAAGGAATTCATGACCGGCGTTCGCGAAGAAGCCGAACTGGGCGGCGTGGCTCTGGTCGGCGGTGACATGACCGGAGCCCGCGACATCTCCATCTCGGTCACCGTGATCGGCGAGACCGCCGGGCGCGGACCGATCTTGCGTTCGGGTGCTCGTCCCGGAGACATCGTCGCCGTCTGCGGGCGGCTGGGCTGGGCCGCCGCGGGCCTGGCCGCGCTGCTGCGTGGCTTCCGCTCTCCGCGGGCCGCCGTCGACTCGCAGCGAGCGCCGAAGGTGCCCTACGGCGCCGGACGCCAGGCTGCCGACGCCGGTGCGACCGCGATGATCGATGTCTCGGACGGGCTGCTGGCCGACCTCGGTCACATCGCCGAGGCCAGCGGAGTTGCCATCGACCTGGATTCGGCGCGTTTCACCATCGCCGAGCCGGTGCAGGCAGTCGCCGCCGCGCTCAACGCCGATCCGCTCGGCTTCGTGCTGGGTGGGGGCGAGGATCACGCGATGGCCGCCACCTTCGAGCCCGGCAAGGTGCCCGAAGGCTGGGACGTCATCGGCCAGGTGCGCCAGATCAACGACGAGGTGGGCCCGATCGTGCTGGTCGACGGCCAGGAATGGGAAGGCGAGAAGGGCTGGACGCACTTCCATCCGTGACCGGGCGTGATCGATGCGTGATCGATCTTGCCTGAGGGGTGACCGGCGTGGAATCCCCGGCCGCCTCCACTGCCTGCGGTAATCTGCCCACATGGCGACCAGCGCGTCTTCCCCGGCGCGGTCTCGCAGTTCGGCGTCCCGCTCCAGCAGCGGAACGACGAAGTCGAGTTCGCGCGCGTCCGGAAGCTCAAAGAAACCCACGTCCAAGCAACCAAGCCGGACGAAGAACTCGGCGACCCCTCCCAATCCGGTGGGGCGGCTGCTGTCGGGCATCTGGAACGGCACTGCACGCGGCCTCGGCAGGCTTGCCCGCAGTATCGGAGATACCCACGAGGCCGATTCCGCGCTGCGTCGCGACGGTGTCGGATTGGGGCTGTTCTGCCTCGCGGTGATCGTCGCCGCATCTTTCTGGGCGTCCATCCCCGGGCTGCTGGGCGAGTGGATCCGGATCGGCACCTCGACCGTGATCGGGTTGAGCGGCTACCTGCTGCCGGTGCTGCTGGTCGTGATGAGCTGGCGCACGCTGCGCAATCCGGCGGCGAACGGCCCGGCCGGTCGCCAGTTCGTCGGTTGGACGATCCTCGGATTCGGTGTGCAGGGCGTCATCAACCTGGCTCATTCGCCGCTGCCTGCCCCCTCCGACATGGAACTGCTGCGCCAATACGGCGGCATCGTCGGTTACATCGCCTCATCGATGATGACCCAGTTGATGCCGCTGTGGCTCGCCGCCTTCGTCTTGTCGCTGATCGGCTTGTTCGGGCTGGTCATCATCGTCGGACGGCCGCTGTACGAATGGGTGGCGCTGGGCCAGCGGGTGGTCGGCTGGTGTGCCGACCAGGTCGCAGCCGGCCGTGAGGCCGCCGCCGAGAGACTGCATTACGGGGTCGACGAGGCCTATGACACACCGCTGGTGGGGGAGCGGGAGATCGAGACGAAGACCGACGAGCCGGCGGCGGTCGAGCCGGGAAGCGCCGAAGAGGTGCTGGCCAGTCAGGAGACCGGGGAGTTCCTCGCACCCGCGGAGCCACCCACGGCGCCCGCCAAGGGCAAGGGCAAGGGCAAGCTGACCGCCGGGCTGGCGCAGCCCGAGCCGGCGCCGGCCGAACTGCAGCCTCCGCCGCACACCGCTGTTCCGCAGCGCTCGGAGCAGCTCGCGTTATCGGGTGACATCGTCTACACGCTTCCCGACCCCGGCATGCTGAAGGCCGGCACGATCCCGAAGGCTCGCACCGAGGCGTCCGATGCCATCGTCGGACGGCTGAGCGATGTCTTCACCGAGTTCGACATCGACGCGCGGGTGACCGGCTACACCCGTGGCCCGACGGTGACCCGCTACCAGGTCGAGGTCGGCAACGGCGTCAAGGTGGAGAAGGTCACCGGCCTGTCCAAGAACATCGCCTACGCGGTCGGTTCCGCCGATGTGCGCATCCTCAGCCCGATCCCGGGACGCTCGGCCATCGGCGTCGAGATCCCCAACCGGGACAAGGAGGTCGTCTCGCTGGGCGACGTCCTGCGCAGCCAGAAGGCGCGCAACGATCATCACCCGCTGACCGTGGGTCTGGGCAAGGACGTCGAGGGCGGCTACGTCATCGCCAACGTCGCGAAGATGCCGCATCTGCTGGTCGCCGGCGCGACCGGCTCCGGCAAGTCGAGTTTCGTGAACTCGCTGATCACCTCGATCATGATCCGTGCCACGCCCGACGAGGTCCGGATGATGCTGGTCGACCCCAAGCGTGTCGAGCTCAACCAGTACGAGGGCATCCCGCATCTGGTCACCCCGATCATCACCAATCCGAAGAAGGCTGCGGACGCCCTGCAGTGGGTGGTGCGCGAGATGGACCAGCGCTACGACGATCTGGCCGCATTCGGTTTCCGGCATATCGACGACTTCAACAAGGCGATCCGCGCCGGCCAGGTGCAACTGCCTCCCGGCAGCGAACGCGTGCTGGCGCCGTATCCCTACCTGCTGGTGGTCGTCGACGAGCTCGCCGACCTGATGATGGTGGCCCCCCGTGATGTCGAGGACTCGATCGTCCGCATCACCCAGCTGGCCCGCGCCGCAGGCATCCACCTGGTGCTCGCGACGCAGCGTCCGTCGATCGACGTGGTGACCGGGCTGATCAAGGCGAATGTGCCCAGCCGGCTGGCGTTCGCGACGAGCTCGATGACCGACTCGCGAGTCATCCTCGACCAGCCCGGCGCCGAGAAGCTGGTCGGCCAAGGCGACGGCCTGTTCCTGCCGATGGGTGCGTCCAAGCCGATGCGTGTGCAGGGCTCCTGGGTCACCGAGGCCGAGGTCCGCGGTGTCGCCGACTACATCAAGGGCCAGCTGACCCCGCAGTACCGCGAGGATGTGTCGGCGGCCGCCGAGTCGGCGGTCAAGGTCGCCGAGGACATCGGCGACGATCTGGAGCTGGTGCTGGATGCCGCGCGGCACATCATCGAGCTGCAACTGGGATCCACCTCGATGCTGCAGCGCAAGCTGCGGGTGGGCTTCGCCAAGGCCGGACGTATCATGGACATCTTGGAGAACCGTGGCGTGGTCGGCCCCTCAGAAGGAAGCAAGCCACGTGAGGTTCTCGTCAAACCCGACGACCTGGATGAGGTGCTCGCCAACCTGGCGAACGGATCATGACGACTGCTGTCCACCTGGTGAGCCTCGGCTGCTCGCGAAACGACGTTGACTCCGAGGAACTCGCTGCCCGGTTGGACGCTGAGGGCTTCCGCCTGGTCGACGATCCCGACCAGGCCGACGTCATCATGGTCAACACCTGTGGGTTCATCGAGCAGGCCAAGAAGGACTCCATCGACACGATCTTGGAGGCCGCCGATCACAAGGAATCCGGGCGCACCCGAGCCGTGGTCGCGGTCGGCTGCATGGCCGAGCGCTACGGCACGGAATTGGCTCAAGCCCTGCCGGAGGCGGATGCGGTTCTCGGCTTCGATTCGTATCCCCAGATCGCAGGCAAGTTGCGGACGATCCTGGCCGGTGGGCGGATCGCCTCGCATGAACCCCAGGACCGGCGGACGCTGCTGCCGCTGACGCCGGTAGCCCGGCAGGCCGCAGCCCACGACCTGCATACCCCGCTGGCAGTGCCGGGCCACTCCGATTATCGTCCGCTGTCCGGGCCGCCGGTGCTGCGGCGCCGGCTGCATGGTGGGCCGTTCGCCCCGCTGAAGATCGCCTCCGGCTGCGACCGTCGCTGCGCCTTCTGCGCGATCCCGTCGTTTCGGGGGGCATATCTGTCGCGCCCCGCGGACGAGATCGTCACCGAAGCCCAGTGGCTGGTCGGTGAAGGCGTCAAAGAGATCATGCTGGTCAGCGAGAACTCGTCGTCCTACGGCAAAGATCTGGGGGCACCGCGCGCGCTGTCCGGATTGCTCGAGCGGCTGGCACAGGTCGACGGTCTGGAGTGGATCCGGGTCAGCTATCTGCAGCCCGCCGAAATCACCCCGGACATGCTGGAGGCCATCGCCTCGGTGCCGAAGGTGGTGCCCTACTTCGATCTGTCCTTCCAGCACGCCTCGGCGCCGGTGCTGCGCCGGATGCGGCGCTTCGGTGACCCCGAACAGTTCGTGGAGCTGATCTCTCGGGTGCGCGCGCTTGCTCCTGCGGCCGGGATCCGCAGCAACTTCATCGTCGGCTTCCCCGGCGAGACGCCCGAGGACGTGCAGATACTCGCGGACTTCATCAGCGAGGCCCGGCTGGATGTGGCCGGCGTCTTCTCGTACTCACCCGAAGAGGGCACCGAAGGCGCCTCGCTTGCGGGTCAGATCGATCCCGACGAGATCGACGATCGCCACGAGATGATCAGCTCCCTGATCGACGAGGTCTGCAATCAGCGGGCCGCCGAGCGCATCGGTGAGCGCGTACAGGTGCTGATCGAAGACCTCGACGGCGACCGGGCCATGGCCGGGCAAGCGGCCGGACGGGCAGCCCACCAGGGACCCGAAGTCGACGGTACGACGTCGGTGACCGGGCTTGATCATCCGGTGGTCGGTGACCTGGTGGACGCGGTCGTCGTCGACAGCGAGGGCGTCGACCTGATCGCCGCAGTGGTGTGAAGGACGCGCCGGTGATGCAAGTAGAGTGGGACGACGGCTCCGGTGGTGGGCCAGGCGAGGAGCAGGCATGAACCAAGTCAACGGTGACAAGCCGGAGAAGCTGCTGGGATTCACCTGGAACGTACCCAATGCGCTGACCCTCCTGCGGATGGTGCTGGTACCGGTTTTCGTGGTCATCTTCCTCATGCACCCGCACGATCAGATCTGGCGTTTGTGGGCGACCGCGGTCTTCGTCATCGCGATCCTGACCGACAGCCTGGACGGTCACATCGCCCGCAAGTACAACCTGGTCACCAATTTCGGCAAGATCTGGGATTCGATCGCCGACAAGGCGCTGACCGGCATGGCATTCATCGTCTTGTCGATCGTCGGAGAGCTGCCGTGGTGGATGACGATCATCATCTTGGTGCGCGAGTGGGGGATCACCGCGCTCCGCTTCGCGATCCTCAAGTACGGCGTGATGGCGGCCAACCGGGGCGGCAAACTCAAGACCCTGGTGCAGTCGTTCGCGCTGATCGCTTTCCTGCTCTGGCTGCCCGGCCTGGGGGTGGCGTTCGAGGTCGTGAAGTGGGCGCTGATGTGGATCGCGTTCATTCTGACCGTGGTGACCGGCATCGACTACCTCTTCGAGGCGCGCAAGCTGCGCAAGGCATCGCTCGAGGCCGGCGGGCCCGTCGATATCAGCGCTGGTGTGGCAGCAGAGGTCGAGTTGCCCAAGACACCCGAGATCCCCGATGACGACGAGCATCTGCCGTGATCCGAGGCGGCGCGGAGGGCACTGCGGACTCGGCGGGACTCGATGAGGTGCCTTCACCGGCAGCCGCGCGGCTGATCGGTCTGCTGCGTGCCGGCGGTTGGACGCTGGCGACCTGCGAGTCCCTGACGGGCGGCGGCATCGGCGCCACGCTGACCTCGGTTCCCGGCGCGTCGACGGTCTTCCGCGGCGGACTGATCACCTATGCGTCCGACCTGAAAGCAAGTCTGGCGGGAGTGGACGCCGATTTCATTGCCGAGCACGGCGTGATCAATGGGCGCACCGCCCAGGAGATGGCGATCGGTGCGGCGAGCAGTTGCCGCGCCGACATCGGTCTGTCCTGCACCGGGGTGGCAGGGCCGGACGGTGAGGACGGCGAAGCGCCGGGCACCGTCTGGCTGGGACTGGCGTTACCCACCGGCTGGGACGACAGGATCCGAAGCCGGCTGTTGCGGCTGCACGGTGAACGCGGGCAGATCCGGGCGCAGACCATCTCGTCCGCGCTGGCCTGGCTGAGCGAGTGCCTGGGGGAGGCGCCGCGCAACTTCGCGTAAGCAGTTGAATCCTGCACGGAATAACGGATGGGCCCGCCGCGTTGAATGTTCGTCTGTGCCCGTTCGGGCGCCTGTCTGGGAGGCTATGCAATGGCTGTGCTGGCTCGTGAACTGCTTGGTGAGGTGCTGCGCTCGGAGCGGATCCGTCAGGGACGCACGCTGCGCGAGGTCTCCCTGGCCGCCCGGGTAAGCCTGGGATATCTGTCCGAGGTCGAACGTGGCCAGAAGGAAGCCTCCAGCGAACTGCTTCAGTCGATCAGCCGAGCCTTGGGAGTACCGCTCTCCCAGGTGTACGGCTCGGTGGCTGAACGCTTCAGCGAGGTCGATTCGCGTCAGGCCGCCCTGGCTGCCTGAGCGCTCGCCCCACACCTGTATCGACGGTGTCGTGTTCTGCGGAACGCGGCACCGTCTTCACGTCTGGAGGTATTCGGCGTCCGCGGGCCGGCAGGATCAGGCGCGGCGTCTCTTCCGGAAACCCTGCGGGACCATCGCGAAGCCGGCTTGCACCAGATCGTCGCGATAGAGGCGGGCCTCCAGTGCCGGACCCCCATTGATCCGCTCGATGGTGATCTCGTCGACACGGCCCGCATCGATGGTGTCCGCGAGCTGCGCGAAGGCCTCGCTGAGCGCCGGATCACCCGGCTGCCGGGCCACCAGCAGGCTGTGCGCGCCGCGTTCGAGATAGGCGATCAGCTCGCCGCCCGCGAGCAGGACCATCGAGCCGGCGGCACGATTCGGACGGTGACCCTCGAGTTCGGGCCAGGCCAGCGCCGCCCCGTAGGGGTTTCCGGGATCGCACGACGCCAACAAGATGACCGGCGACGGGCCGGTTCGGCCGGGCGCATCATGGGCTGCCTGCAGTTCTCGCAACCGTTCGACCGCGCCCGGTAGCGCGAACTGCGCCCCGCCCAGCCCCTCGACGAAGTAGCCACGCCGGATCGTGCCGCGCTCCTCCAGAGCGGTCAGCACCTGGTATGCCTGCGCGAAGCTGGCCACCAGCGACTCGTTGACCACGGCTGGCTTGGTCAGCACACCGTGGCGTCCGAGCAACAGGCCAACGTCTTGCACGCGCTGATCGGCCGGGCCGAGCTCACCGCGCGGCAGCACGGCCCAGCGGACCCCGCCACCGGCATGGGCAGCGGCGACGATGGTGCGGGGCAGCATGCGGCGTCGCGGACTGGGCGCACGCACCCGCCGTTGCACCTTCTGGCCGCACCATTGGCGGACGGCGGCGAACGAATCCGTGCTGACCCGGCCGGCCCAGGCCAACTCCCAGATCAGGCGCTGAGCCTCGGCCTCGGTGAGCGCAGTGTCGGCGAGATCGGCCGCGCGCCAGGCCCCGCCGCTGCGCAGCCGATCCAACAGCGCAGCCGCGGCAGGGCTGGGTGGATCGTCAACGGAGGGCAATCCGACGTCTCCGGGCCATAACTGCACCCAACCGTCGCGGTCCGAGATCTGGCCGGCCCCGCTCCACCGCGCGGTGCCGTCGGCCAGCAGTTCATCGAGCATCTCGGGGCGGTAGTCGGCCACTCGGGCAGGCAGCACCAGGCTTTCCAGCATGGACGCCGGAATCGGCACTCCGGCGAGCTGATCGATCGCCGCGCTGAGGGCTCCGATGCCGAGCCCGGGCGCGTCCAGTTCTTGCCAGGCGGGCAGGAAGCCGGCGAAGACCTGCTGGCTGACCGGCTGGACACTGCGCCGCAGCCGCGCCAGCGTCCGGCGTTTCAGCGTTGTCAGCACCTGCTGATGGATGTATCGCGTGCTGGCGTCGAGGTCGCTGTCGCCGAAACGGGTCAGCTCGCCGCTGCGGCAGAGCAAGTCAAAACTCGCCCGCACGGCCCGCTCATCGATCCCGAATCGCTCGCTGAGCTGGGCCGGCCGGACCAGCACGTGATGCCTCGCCCAGCGTTCGCACAGTCGCTCGACTGCGCTGGCGGTCAGTTCAGCCTGGGGTCGTGGATCGTCCAGCTGCGCCGGCGCGAGCCAATGCAGGTCGTCCGAGACGACCCACATCGCCCGGCCGCCGACGTCCAGTCGCCGGACGCGGCCCTGAGCGGCAAGCTCGGCCAGCCACAGGTCGGCGTTCAAATCGGGAACACACCGCTCGGCCAGCTCACTGCCGGTCAGCGGGCCGATCCTGCGCAGCAGGTCCCACAGCTGCTCCGCGTCGGAGGCCTGCCAGCCCGGCGCCAGTCGTTGCAGCTCGGCGGCGAGTTCGTCGGCGACGCCTGCGTCGAAGACCTCGGTGTCGCCCCGGCCGAGCAACTCGTCCAGCATCGCCGGATCCAGGCTCAACGCCGCCAGCCGCCGCTCAGCCACCGGCTGGTCGCCGTCGTAGATGAAGGCCCCCACCAAGCCGAACAGCAGTTGCTGCGCGAACGGGGACGCCTGCTCGGTCTCCACCCCCAGCACGCGAATCCGGCGCGCCGCGACCTGCTCGAGCAGATCGCCCAGGCCGGCCATATCGAAGACGTCGTCGAGGCACTCGCGCATCGCTTCCAAGGTGATCGGGAAGTCGGGATATTCGCGTGCCACCTCAAGCAGCTGGGAGGCCCGCTGGCGTTGCTGCCACAGGGGAGAACGCCTGCCAGGATTGCGTCTGGGCAGCAGCAGCGCGCGCGCCGCGCATTCGCGAAATCTTGCCGAGAACAGGGCCGAAGCACCGACTTCGCGCTCCACGGTCTCGTGCACGGTAGCCAGATCGATGCCGGTGACGATCTCGGGGCCCGGCGGTTGCGCGTCGGTGTCGGGGATGCGCAGCACGATGCCGTCGTTGGTGCACATCACCTGCGGTTCGGCGCCGTAGCGCAGACGCAGGTCATGGCGCAACAGCAACGACAGCGGCGTGAGCACCGCGCTGCCCAGCGTGCTCAGCACGCAAACCCGCCAGTCACCCAACTCGTCGCGGAATCGCTCGACCACGATCGTGCGATCATCGGGCACCACGCCGGTAGCCGCCAGCTCATCGCGCACATACTGCACGAGATTGGTCACGGCGGAGGCATCGAGCCCGGCACGGCCCGGCAGCTCCGCCGCGCAACGATCGGCCTCGGTGGCCAGCCGGCCGGTCAACTCGCCCATGGCCTCGCCGAGCTGGATCGGCCGGGACGGTGAATCGCCGTGCCAGAACGGCAGTCGTCCGGGCGCACCGGGCGCCGGACTGACCACCACCTGGTTGACGGTGATCTCCTCGATGCGCCAGCTGGTCGTCCCGAGGGTGAAGACATCGCCGACCCGCGACTCGTAGACCATCTCCTCGTCGAGTTCGCCCACTCGGCGTCCGGCGTTCGCGCGGGCGCCGACCTGTTCGGTGCTGCCCGCGAGGTAGATCGGATAGTTGCCGCGATCAGGGATCGTCCCGCCGCTGGTGGTGACCAGCTGCCGGGCGCCGGGCCTTGCCGACAGCACCCCGGTGGAGGCATCGCGGGCCAGCCTGGGCCGCAACTCGGCGAACTGCTCGCTGGGATATCGCCCGCACAGCATGTCGACCACCGCATCGAATCCTGCCCGCGGCAGTTCCCGATACGGATCGGCCCGCCGGACCAGATCGAACAGCTCATCGGGTCGCCGCGGCGAACTCAGACAGATCGATACCAGCTGCTGCGCCAAGACATCCAGCGGATTGCGCAACCGCGCGAGAGGCTCGATGAGTGCCTGCTTCATGCGCTCCACGACGGTGGCGCATTCCAGCAGATCGCCGCGCGAGGTCGGAAAGAAGACCCCGCGGCTGGCCGCTCCGACGCCGTGGCCCGCCCGGCCGATGCGCTGCAGGGCGCTTGCCACCGACCCGGGAGCCTGCGCCTGGATCACCAGGTCGACCGCCCCCATGTCGATGCCCAGTTCCAGCGAGGAGGTCGCCACCACGCAGGGCAGCCGTCCGGCCTTCAGCTCGGACTCGATCTCCAGGCGCCGTTGCTTGCTGACCGACCCGTGGTGCGCGCGAGCGATGATCGCCACCTCGGACGATTCGTCGTATCCCGGACTTGCGCTGGAACGGGCGGTGCCCCCGGCCGGCATGTCGAACTGCGCATAGGGTTCGCCCTGGCGCATCGCATGCAACTCGTTGAGTTGGGCGGTCAGTCGCTCAGCCAGCCGTCGCGAATTGACGAAGCAGATCGTCGAGTGGTGAGCCTCGATAAGATCCAGAATCCTCGGGACGACCCACGTCCAGATCGAATTGGTGACGGCTTCACCCTCGGCGCCGACATTCGCGTGCAGTTCGGTCATGTCGTCGAGCGGAACCTCGACGCTGAGTTGCCAGGTCTTCTCCGACGGTGGTTCGATGACGCTGACCGGGCGATCTCCGGCGAGGAACTCGGCTACCTGCCGCACCGGATTGACCGTGGCCGACAGGCCGATACGCTGTGGATCCCGGCCGGATGCGGCCAGGCGCTCGAGGCTGACGGCCAGATGCGCGCCACGCTTGGTGGCGGCAAGGGCATGCACCTCGTCGATGATGACGGTCTCCACCTCGCTCAGCGTCTCGGCGGCCGCGCTGGACAGCATCAGGAACAGCGATTCGGGTGTGGTGATCAAGATGTCGGGCGGGTGGCGCAGCAGCCCACGGCGTTCACTGGCCGGCGTGTCGCCGGAACGCACAGCGACCCGCACTTCGGGCTCGGGCAGGCCGAGCCTGCGAGCGGCGGCCTGCATACCGCGCAGCGGAATGCGCAGGTTGCGTTCCACGTCGACCGCCAGGGCTTTCAGCGGCGAGATGTAGAGCACCCGCACCTTGCCGGTCGACGGGGTGTTCGCCAGCTTGTCCAGACTGTGCAGGAAGGCGGCCAGCGTCTTTCCGGATCCGGTGGGCGCAACCACCAGGGCGTGTTCACCGGCGCTGATGGCCCGCCAGGCCGCGCACTGCGCCGGTGTCGGGCCATCGAAGGCGCCGGCGAACCAGGCGCGGGTGGGCTCACTGAATCCAGCCAGCGCGTCGAGTGGCACCTTGTCGTCCATGTAGCCATTGTGGACGCAGCCACTGACAAGAACTCGACCTCCATCCGCCGGCAACGATTCACGCGCGGTCTTGCGGAACACTTGCCCACTGCCCGTAGCGTGGGGGCCATGCGTGAGGCCGAACTGTGGCAGCGACTCGTTGCCCAACTGGGATCGGGTTATGCCCGGGTGTGGGCAGAGCAGGTGGTGCTGGCCGACCTCGGAGGGCGCACGGTCAGCGAGGCGCTCGCCGCGGGTGTTCCGTGCAAGACCATCTGGCGGGCGGCATGGGCCCACCTCGAGCTGCCGGCGCACGACCGCTGACCGGTGCGGGAAATGTCGGTGCGACACGCCGAACAGAGATTCATGTCGAACACGTGTTCGGTTACGCTGGGTGCAGGTCACGAGCGTGACGGAGTTATCCACAGCCCGAGGCGACCACGAAAAACTGTCGGTGGGCCGGTCTAGATTGCTCTACACGTCAACCACCCAGGCTTCCAGGGCACACCTGGCATAGAGAGGACAAGGCAGATGGCTGTTGCAGATCGCGAGAAAGCCCTCGAGGCAGCACTCGCCCAGATTGAGAAGCAGCACGGTAAGGGCTCGATCATGCGGCTGGGAGACCAGAGCCATGCCCAGATCGAAGTGATCCCCACCGGCTCGATCGCGCTCGATGTGGCACTCGGCATCGGGGGTCTTCCCCGAGGCCGGATCGTTGAGGTCTACGGTCCTGAATCGAGCGGTAAGACGACCGTTGCGTTGCATGCGATCGCCAATGCGCAGGCCGAGGGCGGCATCTGTGCCTTCATCGATGCCGAGCATGCGCTCGACCCGACCTACGCCGCGGCGCTCGGCGTCGACACCGATGCGCTGCTGGTCAGCCAGCCCGACAACGGTGAACAGGCTCTGGAGATCGCTGACACCCTGATCCGTTCGGGGGCGCTGGCGCTCATCGTGATCGACTCGGTCGCCGCGCTCACCCCGAAGGCCGAGATCGAAGGCGAGATGGGCGACTCCCATGTCGGGCTGCAGGCCCGGCTGATGAGCCAGGCGCTGCGCAAGATCACCGGCGCCCTCAAGTCCGCCAACACCACAGCGATCTTCATCAACCAGTTGCGCGAGAAGATCGGGGTGATGTTCGGTAGCCCCGAGACCACCACCGGCGGGCGGGCGCTCAAGTTCTACTCCTCGGTACGCCTCGACGTGCGGCGTATCGAGTCGCTCAAGGATGGCGCCGAGATCGTGGGCAACCGGACCCGCGTGAAGGTCGTCAAGAACAAGGTCGCGCCGCCGTTCAAGCAGGCGGAGTTCGACATCATGTACGGGCGGGGCATCTCCCGTGAGGGCAGCCTGATCGACATGGGTGTGGATACTGGGCTGGTCCGCAAGGCCGGTTCATGGTTCACCTACGGCGATGACCAGTTGGGGCAGGGCAAGGAGAACGCCCGCAACTACCTGCTGGCGAATCCCGATGTGGCCAAGGAGCTGGATACCAAGATTCGCGAGGCGATGGGCATGGGTGAGGCGGAGGTGCCCGAGGGCGTCGATCCGGTTACCGGTGAGGTCGACTTCTGATAGCGGTGGAACCTCCCGTCGGCAGCGAGCCCGAACCGGCGGCGGACGCCTATGCGGTGACTCGGGAGATCGCTTTGCGGGCCTTGGACCGGCGCGCGTACGGCCGCGCCGAGCTGGCCCAGTATCTGGCCCGCAAGGGCGCCGAGCACGGCGTCATCGAGCAGGTCCTGCGCCGGTTCGAGGAGGTCGGCCTGATCAACGATGCGGCTTTCGCTGACCAGTGGGTCGAAACCCGACAGCGCGGGCGGCTGCTGCCGCGCCGCACCCTGATCGCCGAACTTCGCCGAAAAGGCCTGGACGACGATGTCATCGCCCAGGCGGTGGAGCCGGTGGACCGGGAGGTCGAGGCCGCCTCGGCGTTGGAACTGGCTCGCCGCAAGGCGCGCAGCGTAGCCGGGCTGGAACGTGAGGTCGCGCTGCGCCGGATCGCCGGCACGCTGGGACGCCGCGGCTACAGCGGGGAGCTGGCCTGGTCGGCCTCCCGGCAGGCCCTCGACGAGGTTACGAATCCCGATCTCGGTTCCTGAGCCATTACAGTGGATGGGCCATGACCACGCAGATCACATCGTCCTCGCCGCGCACCTATCAGGTCATCACCTACGGGTGCCAGATGAACGTGCACGATTCCGAACGCATCGCCGGACTACTCGAACAGGCCGGTCTGGTTGCCGCACCCGAGCCCTCGGGCGAACTCGCCGACGCCGATGTGGTCGTCTTCAACACCTGCGCCGTGCGAGAGAACGCCGACAACCGTCTCTACGGAAACCTCGGGCACATGGCGCGCATCAAGCGTGAACGCCCGGGCATGCAGATCGCCGTCGGTGGCTGCATGGCTCAGAAGGACCGCGATCTCATCACCACGAAGGCGCCCTGGGTGGACGTGGTCTTTGGCACCAACAACGTCGGTTCGCTGCCGGTGCTGCTGGAACGCGCCAGAATCACCGAGCAGGCGCAGGTCGAGATCAAGGAAGCCCTGCAGACCTTCCCGTCCAACCTGCCGACCCGCCGCGACTCGGCCTATGCCGCCTGGGTGTCGATCAGCGTCGGCTGCAACAACACCTGCACCTTCTGTATCGTCCCCAGCCTGCGCGGCAAGGAGACCGACCGCAGGCCGGGCGAGATCCTGCGCGAGATCTCGATGCTGGTCGACGAGGGGGTCCAGGAGATCACCCTGCTCGGCCAGAACGTCAACACCTACGGCGTCGAGTTCGGTGACCGTTCCGCCTTCGCGCAGTTGCTGCGCTCGGTCGGGCAGGTCGACGGTCTGGAACGCGTCCGGTTCACCAGCCCGCATCCGGCGTCGTTCACCAACGACGTGATCGAGGCGATGGCCGAGACCCACAATGTGATGCCGAGCCTGCACATGCCCCTGCAGTCCGGCTCCGACGCGGTGCTGCGCGCGATGCGGCGCAGCTACCGCAAGGACCGCTTCCTGCGCATCCTGGACGATGTGCGCGCGGCGATGCCGCATGCCGCGATCACCACCGACATCATCGTCGGCTTCCCCGGCGAGACCGAGGCCGACTTCGAACAGACCCTCGAGGTCGTCCGCCGGGCCCGATTTAGTGCGGCCTTCACGTTCCAGTACTCCATTCGCCCCGGGACGCCGGCCGCCACCATGCCCGATCAGATCCCGGCCGAGGTGGTCCGGGAACGCTACGAGCGGCTGGTGGCCGAGATCGAGCAGATCGCCTGGGAGGAGAACACGTCGCTGGTGGGCTCCACCGCCGAGGTGTTGTTCGCGGCGGGCGAGGGACGAAAAGACCAAGCCACCACCAGGATCACCGGACGTGCCCGGGACAACCGGCTCGTCCATGTCGCGAAGCCCGATGACCCCGACCTGCAGCCGCGCCCCGGCGATATCGCGGAGGTGACGATCACCCGGGCCGCGCCGCACCACCTGGTCGCCGACGCCCCGATCCGCAATCTGCGCCGCACTCGGGGCGGCGATGCCTGGCAGGCCGCCCAGCAGCCGCATCCCTCGGGGATCGGCCTCGGACTGCCCACCATCCAGGTCCGCTGAGGTGGTCGCTCAGCTGCCGCTGATCGTCCTGATCGGGCCGACCGCGAGCGGGAAGTCGTCGCTGGCGATCCGTCTGGCAACGCTGCTGGCCGGTCGGGGACAACCGGCCGAGATCGTGAACGCCGATTCGATGCTGGTCTACCGCGGCATGAACATCGGTACCGCCAAGCCGACCGCGGCAGAACTGGCAACCGTGCGTCATCATCTGGTCGACATCATGGATATCACCGAGGCAGCCTCGGTGGCCGAGTTCCAGTCGATGGCCCGCGCCGCCATCGACCGGCTGCGTGGCCAGGGCGTCGTGCCGATCCTGGTGGGCGGCAGCAGCCTGTATATCCGCGCGATCGTCGACCGGTTCGATTTTCCGGGCACCGACCCGGTCGTCCGCCAGAAATGGCAGGACGAGCTCGACCGCATCGGCGCGCCCGCGCTGCACCAGGTGCTCGCCGAGCGCCACCCGAGTGCCGCCGAGAGCATCCTGCCCGGCAACGGCCGGCGCATCGTGCGGGCTCTCGAAGTGATCGAACTCACCGGCGACTTCAATCCCCAGCTGCCCGAGCCCGTTTACGCGCTGGACGAGGTTCACCAGTTCGGTCTGCATCTCGACCGGGCTGAGATGGACGCCCGGATCGCCGCCAGGGTCGACCAGATGTGGGCTGACGGGTTGGTCGACGAAGTGCGCGACCTGGCCGCACGGGGGCTGCGTGAAGGCCTGACGGCCTCGCGCGGGCTCGGCTATCAGCAGGTGCTGGCATATCTCGGCGGCGAACTCAGCGAAGCCGAGGCCCGGCAGGCCACGATCGACGGCACCCGCCGGTTCGCGCGCAAGCAACTCGGGTGGTTCGCACGCGACCCCCGCATCACCTGGCTGAGTGCGGCCGATCCGCACGCAGATGAGACGATTGCCGGACATCTCGGCCTGCCAGCCGGTAAGTGACAGACTGGTCGCGTGCAGACGCTGAGCTTTGCCAAGGGGCATGCCACCCACAATGACTTCGTGATTCTGGTCGACCGCGAAGCCATGACGCCGCTGTCTGCCGACGCCGTCCGATGGCTGTGCGACCGGCGTGGCGGCATCGGCGCCGACGGCGTGTTGCGCGCCGTGCGCAGCGAGTTGATTCCCGAATGGCAGGGCAAGCCCGACCTGTGGTTCATGGACTACCGCAATGCGGATGGCTCGATCGCCGAGATGTGCGGCAACGGCCTGCGGTTGTTCGTCCGCTATCTGCTCGATCAGGGCCTGGTGGACGCCGAACCCGTCGAGATCGCCACCCGGGCAGGCCTGCGCAAGGCCTGGGCCTGCCTGGACGGACGCATCAAGGTCAGCATGGGGCGGGTGCGCGTCGCTGAGCAGCCGACCTGGATCGAATCGAATGGCCGCCGCTACGACGCCACCACGGTCGATGTGGGCAACCCGCACGCAGTGGTCCGACTGGACGACGTCGAGCAACTCCGCGCACTCGATCTGAGCGTCGCGCCGACGTTCGACCAGGCGGTGTATCCGGCCGGTGTCAATGTCGAATTCGTCGTGCCTGTCGCCGAGAACGCTTTGCAGATGCGGGTCTTCGAACGGGGAGTGGGGGAGACCCAATCGTGCGGCACCGGCGTGGTCGCCTCCGCGGCGGCCCAGCTGCATTCCCTGGGCCGGCAGACCGGCTCCCTGACGGTCACCGTGCCCGGCGGCGCCCTCAAGGTCGACGTCGATGATGACCAGGCTTACCTGACGGGCCCGGCCGTGGTTGTTGCGCAGGGCAGGGTCACCCTGCCCAAACAGTGAGCCATGGCTCATGCCGGGCCCGCTGGCCACTGCGCATAAGCTTGTTTGACGATGACAGACGATGCCCTGAACCACGAAGAGACCTGGGATACCGACGACGAGCACACCGATCCGGACGAGCTTTTCGATGATGACGACTGGGACGACGAAGCCGACGACGGCGAACTCGATCTAGCGCAACGCCATTCGCTGCGGCGGGTGGCCGGCTTGTCGACCGAACTGGAAGACGTCAGCGAGGTCGAGTACCGCCAGCTACGGCTGGAACGGGTCGTGCTGGTCAGTGTCTGGACCACGGGCACCCAGCAGGACGTCGACAACGCTATGTTCGAACTGAAGGCGCTGGCCGAGACGGCCGGTTCGCAGGTGCTGGAAGGGCTGGTGCAGCGCCGGCAGAAGCCCGATCCGGCCACCTATGTCGGGCGCGGCAAGGTCGACGAAGTACGAGAAGTCGTGCAGGCGACCGGAGCCGACACGGTGATCTGCGACGGCGAATTGAGCCCAGCTCAATTGCGCACCCTGGAAGACCGGATCGGCGTCAAGGTTGTCGACCGGACGGCACTGATTCTCGACATCTTTGCCCAGCATGCCAAGAGCGTGGAGGGCAAGGCGCAGGTCGAACTCGCGCAACTCAACTACCTCAAGCAGCGGCTGCGCGGCTGGGGCGGCAATCTGAGCCGCCAGGTGGGCGGCCGGGCCTCCGGCGGCGCGGGGATCGGTGGACGCGGACCCGGTGAGACGAAGATTGAGACCGACCGACGGCGGATCAACCATCGCATCTCGGTGCTGCGCGGCAAGCTGCGCGAGATGGAAGGTACGCGTGCCATCAAGCGCGCCGACCGGCAACGGCACCGCGTCCCTTCGGTGGCGATCGTCGGTTACACCAATGCCGGCAAGTCGTCGCTGCTGAACCGGCTCACCCATGCCGGCGTGCTGGTCGAGGATGCGTTGTTCGCGACCCTGGATCCGACCACCCGCCGCACGACGACTGCCGATGGCCGGGTCTACACCCTCACCGACACGGTCGGCTTCGTCCGCCATCTCCCCACCGATCTGGTGGAAGCCTTCCGCTCGACCCTGGAAGAGACCGTGGACGCCGACCTGCTGGTGCACGTCGTCGACGGTTCCGACGCCGACCCGCTCGGCCAGATCGACGCGGTGCGGACCGTCTTGGCCGAGATCGGCGCGTCGGATCGTCCCGAGCAGCTGGTCATCAACAAGATCGACCAGGCCGATCCCGACGTGCTCGCGGTCGTGATGCGCCGATATCCCGAAGCGATCGCGGTGTCGGCCCGAACGGGCGAGGGCATCGAGACGCTCCGCGAGACGATCGAGCGGCGGTTGCCGGTACCGCAGACCGAGATCACCGCGCTGGTGCCGTGGGACCGGGGCGATCTGGTTGACCGGGTGCACCGGGAGGCGGATGTGTTCAGTCTCGAGCATGAGCCCGGCGGCACGCTGATCACGGCGCGGGTGCATCCCGATCTGGCGGCCCAACTGAACCCGTACGCCCAGGCCAACAGGCAGCCGCAGTGAGCGATTTGCCTGGCCAAGCCTCCCAGGCGCTGGCTGCGGCGGTCGCTGCTCTCGGAGGCACCTCGCGTCCGGGACAGCAGACGATGAGCGATCAGGTGGCGGCGAGCCTGGACGAGGGGGTTCACCTGCTCGTCCAGGCCGGTACCGGCACCGGAAAGTCGCTCGGCTACCTCATCCCGGCGATGATCTGGGCAGTGGGATCGAAACAGACCGCGCTGGTGGCCACGGCCACCTTGGCGTTGCAGGCTCAGCTGGCCCACAAAGACATTCCGATCGCCGCGCGTGCGGTCGCCTCGGTCGTGGGTCGCGAACCGCGCACGCAGATCCTCAAGGGACGTTCGAACTACATCTGCCTGCTGCGGGTACGCGATCAGACGGGTGGCGAACAGGATTCGCTGCTCGGCGGCGCCGAGCTCGTCGAGGCGGTGCGCGATTCGGGATCCGATGCCACCTCCAGTCTGGGAGCCGAGGTCATCGCGCTCCGCGAATGGGCTGATGACCAGGCCAAGGACGGCGGACTTGCCGACCGGGACGACGCACCGAGCCATTCCCCGCGGGCCTGGGCGCAGGTCTCGGTGCCGGTACGCGAATGCCTGGGGGCCAACGTCTGCCCCTACGGCGCAGAGTGCTTCGTCGAGGAGGCGCGAGCCAGGGCCAGGCAGGCCGACCTGGTGGTCACCAACCACGCGCTGCTGGCCATCAACGCCATGCACGGCGGCACGGCGCTGCCCGAGTACGGTCCGGTCATCATCGATGAGGCGCACGAACTGGTCAACCGGGTCACCGGTGCGGCGAGCAGCGAACTGTCGGCGCAGCAGATCGGACGGGTCTCCAAGCGGGCGAGCGCTTGGCTGGACGATGACCTGGCCACAGAATTGCTGGAGGTCGCCGACACCTTCGCTGATGCACTGGCCGAGGTGGCGCCTGGGCGCATCACGGAGCCGGGTTCGCTCGCGGTCGAGGCCGCCGCGTTGGTGCGCGAGGTCAGCCGCCGGGCGGTTTCGGCGCTGGCGACGGGGTCCGGGCAGAGCTCCGATCCGGAGCAGCGGCAACAGGCGGCGTCGGCGATGAAAGAGATCTTCGAGATCGCCGAGCGCATGGCCAGACTCGACGAGCACGATGTGGTCTGGCTGAGCGCGCACGATCGCTTTGGCCGTCAGCTCAACGTTGCGCCGCTGTCGGTTGCGGGGCTGATGCGCGAGAACGTTCTGGAAGAACATCCGACGATCCTGACGTCGGCGACGTTGACGGTCGGTGGTGCATTCGAGTCGATGGCCGGGAGCGTCGGGCTGCGCCGTGCGGACCGTATCGCGGCCGATACCGAGGCCGGCGACGCCGGGCAGTGGCGTGCCATCGATGTCGGATCTCCTTTCGACTACGCCAAACAGGGCATCTTGTATGTGGCGACCGGGCTGCGCAACCCCGGCCGCGATGGTATCGGCGCCGACGCGCTGGCGGAACTGGCTGAGCTCATCTGGGCCGCGGATGGCCGCACGCTCGGCCTGTTCGCCTCGCAGCGGTCTGCCGAAGCAGCCGCAGAGCACCTGCGCGGCGCACTCCCGGGGCTGAACGTGATGTGCCAGGGCGAGGCGAATCTCAGTGAGCTCACCCGCACCTTCATTGCCGAAGAGGATTCCGTGCTGCTGGGCACGATGTCGCTGTGGCAGGGCATTGATGTGCCGGGGGACACCTGCCGGCTGGTGGTGATCGACAAGATCCCGTTCCCGCGGCCCGATGATCCGCTGATGCAGGCCCGACAACAAGCTGTCGCTCAGGCCGGCGGCAACGGCTTCATGCAGGTGGCCGCGAGTCATGCGGCCCTGCTGCTGGCCCAGGGTGCCGGACGCCTGATCCGTTCGACGAGCGACCGGGGCGTGGTGGCGGTCCTCGACCCGCGGCTGATCAAGGCCCGCTACAGCGGCTTCCTGCGAGCCTCGTTGCCGCCGTTTTGGACCACCACCGACGCCGAGGTGGCAATCCAGGCATTGCAGCGTTTGGGGACCAGCTAGCGGTCCGGCTCAGATCCGCCGCAGAACCGCGACAACCTTGCCGAGAATCGCGGCGTCGTTACCGTCGATCGGCTGGTAGGCCGGATTGTGCGGCATCAGCCAGACCTGGCCCGGCACACGGCGCAACGTCTTCACGGTGGCCTCCCCGTCGAGCAGCGCCGCTACGATGTCGCCATTGTCCGCAGTGGGCTGCTGACGGACGACCACATAGTCGCCATCGCAGATCGCTGCGTCCACCATCGAGTCTCCGCGCACCTTGAGTGAGAACAAGGTGCCCTGTCCGACGAGCTCGCGTGGCAGCGGCAACACCTGTTCCACCTGTTCGTCGGCGAGAATCGGCACGCCGGCGGCGATGCTGCCGAGCACCGGCACAGCGACGGCGCTCGGTGACCGGTCACCCGAATCGGTGGCGTCGTCCTGGCTGAGCGGCTCGGCCTCGGGTTCTGTTGGGGAGGCCGTCCGGGTCGGAAGAATGACCTCGAGGGCCCGCGGACGATTCGGGTCGCGTCGCAGGAAACCCTTGGCCTCCAGGGCCTTCAGCTGATGAGAAACGCTGGAGGAACTGGCCAGGCCGACGGCCTCGCCCACTTCGCGGATGCTGGGTGGGTAGCCGCGAGACGACACGGTTTCCTGGATGAACTCCAGGATGCGGCGCTGACGGGCGGTCAGCCCCAGTTCGTCCTCGGAGCTGTCGGGTAGTTCGGCGACGTTGTCCAAGCCCAGATCGCGGGCGATGTCTTCGTTGGATGGCCGGCCGGCACGGCGAGGGGTGGCGGGTGGACGCCTCACTGTGATCATGAGACAACGCTAGAGCATCCGGGGGCGTCATTCAAACATCTGTTCGAGCGTGTCGCCAATGGGTGCGATCGGCGAACCACGGACCACAGATGCGGCGGGAATCATCCGAGTGGTTTTGTCAGTGGGCCCTGCTTGCATGGTTTTCAGACGGCGAGAAAGAAGCGAATCGAACACTTGAACGATCGCGGACGGCTCGCTAGGCTGTGCATCGAACACACGTTCGATCCTGTTAGCTGCGGCGGATGGCCGGGCGGATGGAGGAAGCAAGATGAGCGTCCTGGTGGAAAGTCAGATCGATGTCCGGCGCGTCGCGGGCTCACCCGTACGGTCGAGGCGCGCCCTGCTCGACGGCGACCGGCGGCCCTGTGCACAGATGCGCTTCGTGCCCACTCGGGCGGCCGGTCCCCGGCAACCGGCATCGCCGCTTCCGGGGGCCTACTACCAGGTGGTGGCCTCGGCCGCGGCCGCTTCGCCCGCATCGACACGATCAGTCGTTGGCCGCGAGGAGATCACGCTGACCGATCGTGGCCTGGCGGCGATGATGATCGGTTTCACCCTGGCTGTGCTACTCGGAGTGTGGATCGTCGTATCGCAGTACCTCGCCCTGGCGCCGGGTCTGGCCTGAGCGCTGCGGTTACCAGCGCCAAGGGCCTCGGACAGCGAAAGCGGGACGGCTCCTCAAGGAACCGTCCCGCCCGTGTAATCGCTCAGGCGCTGGTGAATGCTCAGGCGCTGGTGATTGCGTGACTCAGTAGCCGTAGGGCTGCTGCGGCGGGCCGTAGGGGGCCGGCGGGGTCGTCGGCGACTCGTCCAGCACCACGGTGTTGAGCATCTTGTCCGCGAGGGTCTGCCGCTTGGCGTCCCACAGCGGGAAGAGCCATCCGATGTAGCAGATGATGGAGTCGACGATGTGCGCGAAGTAGCGCAGGATCGACATTCCTGGCCCGATCGGTTGGCCGGTGGCCGCCGATACCAGCCGGGTCTTGGCGACCCTGCGGCCGTACGTCACGCCGGTGTTGCCGCCGACGTAGCCGACGTTGTAGACAACCCAGCCGACCCCCAGGACGAACTGGACGATGCCTCCGATCATGCTCTCATTGCCGCCCGAATTGAAGAAGGAGGAGATGATGCCGATGACGATGCCGGGCAGGACGAAGTCGATCAGGCCACCGAGTGCGCGCTTGCCCCAGGAGGCCAGTGGTGCCGCCGGGCCACCGACCGGGCCGTACAGGCTGCCCGAGTAGGTCGGCTGACCATACGAATCGGTCGGCTGGCCGTAGCCGGGTTGCTGGCCATAGGGGTCGGCCGGCTGGCCGTAGGGGTCGGCCGAAGGCGAACCGGCGCCCTGGCCGTAGCGGGGCTGTTGCTGGCCGTATGGATCTTGGCCGTAGAACGATTGCCCGCCGGACTGTTGTTGGTCGCCGCTGCCGTAGGACTGGCCACTCGATTGTCCGTAGGACGACGAGGGCGGCTCGCCGGCCGCTTGCCCGTAGGACGACGACTGTCCGTAGTTGGGGGTGCCGTAGTTGGGTGTTCCCGAGCCGGGCTGGCCATAGCTCGACGACTGTCCGTAGCTGGGAGTGGTGGGCTGTGAGCCCGGCTGTCCGTAGCTGGGGGTAGTCGGGGCATCTGGCTGGCCGTAGCCAGGGGTAGTCGGCGCGCCCGGCTGGCCATAGCTGGGAGTGGTCGGTTGGGGACCGGATTGCTGCCCGTAGCCACCCGGCTGCTCGTAGGACGACTGCCCGTAGCCGGCCTGGGTCGGCGGGGTGGATGGTGTGTCGGGCTGCCCGTAGGCGGAAGGTGCTGCTGGCTCGCTGCTCGGCTGCTCACCTGCGGTTTGCTCATAAGCAGGCGAGCCGTACGTCGGCGCTGCGCTGCCGGTTTGTTCTTGGTTGGCCTGGCCCGCGGTCTCCGGGCTCGCTTGGCCGTTCTCGTCGCTGCCCGCGGCGTCTTGGCCAGGGTCCTCAGCGGGGCGACCCCAGTAGTCGTTGCTCACGGCTGCCTCCAATCAGATTGCATGACGCCACTGATCCTATGCGGCTGGTGGGTTCAGCGCGGGCGGCTCACGCGGATAATGGTGGTGTGCAGTCTCATGAGGCCGGCCCGGCGGTCTTCTCGCCGGGAGTAGCGCTGTCGCGTCTGCTGGGCTTCGGCGCAGTCGGTGCGGCGATCGCCGGTGCTCACCTGCTCTTCGGCATCGGTCTGCCCTGTCCATTGCTGAGTCTCACCGGAATCCAGTGCCCGCTGTGTGGATCGACCAGAGCCGCCGGCGCCCTGGCCGAAGGCGACGTGGCGGCAGCCTGGGGATACAACGCGCTGCTCGTGCTGGTGCTACCAATCTTGATCGTGTGCGCGGTCGCCTGGACCGTGGAACTGGCCGGAGGACCGGCGTTGCGTCCGCCGAAGTCCTGGCGTCCGCTCACCCAGACCAAGATCTATTGGATCGCGGGGGTTGTCGGTGCGGTGTTCATGATCGTGCGCAACCTCGTCTGAACCGGCCGCCTTGTCGCCAGCGGGGAGATTTCTGGCCTGACTCGGGGCCGGTGCGCGAGGCGATCAGGCGACACGCCGAATCGACGGCGAGCTTCGCCGCTGGCACTTGATCTAGTGGCCGATCGGTGTAATCTCTCTACATCTAGTAGTTACACAAGTGTCATTTGTCCACAGATTGTGGTTGTTGTCCACAAGATGTCCACAGAGGCATACACATCCCGAGCTGAGGAGTCACGATGCACTGCCCATATTGTCGTCATTGCGACTCTCGGGTGCTTGATTCCCGCGTTTCTGAGGACGGCACGAGCATTCGCCGTCGGCGGCAGTGCCCGGCTTGCGAAAGACGCTTCACCACCATCGAGCAAACTCAACTGGTAGTGGTCAAGAAGTCCGGTGTGATCGAGCCCTTCAACCGGGACAAGGTGATATCCGGCGCCCGCAAGGCCTGCAAGGGGCGTCCGGTCACCGAGGCCCAACTCGCCAAACTCGGCCAGCGGGTCGAAGAGGCCATCCGGGCATCCGGGCAGGCCGAGGTTCCCACCGAAGAGGTGGGCGTTGCCATCCTCGGTCCTCTCAGTGAACTCGATCCGGTCGCCTATCTGAGATTCGCCTCGATCTATCGGCACTACACCAGCGTGGACGATTTCGTCGCCGAGATCGACCGGATGCGCGAAAGCGCTCGGGCCGATGCCGAGTCCGACGCCGAAGCGCAACTGCCCATCGATCTGGCGGACGAAATCTGTCAGACCGCCGGTGCACACTGACCTTCACGACCTGCCTGGATTTTCCCGACCTACCCACATGCACGCATCACCATCAGGAGACAGCTGTGACCGACACTCTGTATGACGACAAGCCTGGAACGCCGAGCGCTCGCGGCCTGACGATCGATCGGGTCTTCACCACCGAGGGCGTCCATCCCTATGACGAGGTCACCTGGGAAAAGCGCGATGTCGTTCAGACCAACTGGAAAACCGGTGAAGTGGTCTTCGAGCAGCGCGGGGTTGAGTTCCCGACCTCATGGAGCCTCAACGCATCCACGATCGTCACGACCAAGTACTTCCGCGGCGCGCTCGGCACCGCGGAGCGCGAAGCCAGCCTCAAGACGCTGATCGACCGCGTGGTCGGCAAGTATCAGCAGACCGGCCAGGAATCCGGCTACTTCGCGACCGATCACGATGCCGAGATCTTTGGTCAGGAGCTCACCTGGTTGCTGCTGAACCAGTACTTCAGCTTCAACTCCCCGGTCTGGTTCAATGTCGGCACCGCGGCGCCGCAGCAGGTCAGCGCCTGCTTCATCCTGTCGGTCGACGACTCCATGGAATCGATCCTGAACTGGTACCGCGAAGAGGGCATGATCTTCAAGGGCGGGTCCGGCGCCGGCCTCAACCTCTCGCGGATCCGCTCCTCCAAGGAACTGCTGCGCTCGTCCGGTGGCACTGCGTCCGGTCCGGTCAGCTTCATGCGCGGTGCGGACGCATCGGCGGGCACCATCAAGTCGGGTGGCGCCACCCGCCGCGCCGCGAAGATGGTTGTGCTGGACGTCGATCACCCCGACATCGAGGAGTTCATCGAGACCAAGGCGCGCGAGGAGGACAAGATCCGTGCGCTGCGCGATGCCGGATTCGACATGGATCTCGGCGGCAAGGACATCACCTCGGTGCAGTACCAGAACGCCAACAACTCGGTTCGCGTCAGTGACGAGTTCATGCAGGCCGTGACCGATGGCACCGAGTTCGGACTGCGCGCCCGGATGACGGGCGAGGTCATCGAGAAGGTGGATGCCCGGGAGCTGTTCGGCAAGATCGCCCAGGCTGCCTGGGAATGCGCCGATCCGGGTCTGCAGTACGACGACACGATCAATGACTGGCACACCAATCCCGAGTCCGGACGCATCACCGCGTCCAACCCGTGCTCGGAGTACATGAGCCTCGACAACTCCTCGTGCAATCTGGCGAGCCTGAACCTGATGAAGTTCCTGCGCGCCGACGACAGCTTCGATGTCGACAGGTTCATCAAGGCCGTCGAGCTGATCATCACCGCCATGGACATCTCGATCGTCTTCGCGGACTTCCCGACCGAGTCCATCACCCAGACGACCCGCGACTACCGTCAGCTGGGTATCGGCTACGCCAACCTCGGTGCGCTGCTGATGGCTCTCGGCAAGGGCTACGACTCCGAAGGCGGACGTTCGCTGGCTGCAGCGATCACCTCCTTGATGACCGCCGCCGCCTACCGGCGCAGCGCCGAACTGGCCGGTGTGGTCGGAACCTATGCCGGCTATGGCCGCAATGCCGACGCGCACAAGCGGGTGATGCGTAAGCATCGCAGCGCCAACGACAGCCTGCGCACGATCAACCCCATCGACGCCGGACTGCGTGAGGCCGCTGCGTCTCAGTGGGATCAGGTCATCGAGGTGGGCGAACGCAACGGTTTCCGCAACGCGCAGGCGTCCCTGCTGGCTCCGACCGGAACCATCGGCTTCATGATGGACTGCGACACTACCGGCATCGAACCGGACTTCTCACTGGTGAAGTTCAAGAAGCTCGTGGGTGGGGGCTCGATGCAGATCGTCAACCACACGGTGCCGAGGGCGTTGCGCAACCTGGGCTACCTCGACGAGCAGATCGAGGCCATCGTGGCCTACATCAGCGACAAGGGCAATGTCATCGATGCTCCCGGGCTCAAGCCGGAACACTATGAGGTCTTCGACACGGCCATGGGTGTTCGCGCCATCAAGCCGATGGGTCATGTGCGGATGATGGCTGCGGTGCAGCCGTTCTTGTCGGGTGCTATCAGCAAGACGGTCAACCTGCCCGAATCGGCCACCGTGCAAGACATCGCCGATGTCTACATGGAGGGCTGGCGCCTCGGACTCAAGGCCATCGCCGTCTACCGCGACAACTGCAAGGTCGGCCAGCCGCTCAGCAACGGCAAGTCGGCCCCGGAGGAAGACGCGAAGCCGGCTCCCGAGGTGCGGATCGAGTATCGTCCGCGTCGCCTGCGGCTGCCGAAGTCGCGTTCGGGGCGGACGACCAGCTTCACCGTGGCGGGCGCCGAGGGCTATATGACCTCGGGTGCCTACGAAGACGGCAGGCTGGGCGAGGTCTTCCTCAAACTCGGCAAGCAGGGGTCGACGCTGTCCGGCGTGATGGATGCCTTCTCCATCGCGGTCTCGATCGGTTTGCAGTACGGCGTCCCGCTGGAGAGCTTCGTCCAGAAGTTCACCAACCTGAAGTTCGAGCCTGCCGGCATGACCGACGATCCCGATATCCGGATCGCGCAGTCGATCATGGACTACATCTTCCGCCGTCTCGCGCTGGACTACCTGTCGTTCGATGAGCGTGCCGAACTCGGCATCTACACCGCCGCAGAACGGGCTCACTATGTCGAGACCGGCAGCTACCTGAGCGAGGAGGAGGAGAGTGAGCTGCCCGAATCCGAGCAGTTGAAGAACGACGCAGGCGACAATGTCCGGGTCGATGCCGGTGGTCCGCTGCAGCCGAGCCTGATCGAGGCTCATCCGCACACCACCAGCGAGTTGATGGAGGCCATCACCGGTCTCGCGGTGGACGCTCCGCTCTGCCTGATCTGCGGCACCAAGATGCGTCCTTCCGGCAGCTGCTACGTCTGCGAGGGTTGCGGAGCAACCAGCGGCTGCAGCTGATCGATGACCGACATACGATGACGCGGAACTCCGCGGTGACAGGATGGATTGTCACCGCGGAGTTCTGTTTCGTTGGCCGTCGGCTAAGGTAGCGGCTGCGGGTCAAGGTTGGACGCGCGCGTGGACGGCCGCTGATCGAAGCTCAGGCCGTCGGGGAGGAAGTCATGAAGCGCCTACTGGGATTGTTGTTGTGCGTCGCGCTGGCCATGACCGCATGTTCGTCGGGCTCGGATTCGTCAGGTGCTTCCGCAGACAAGCCTCTGCAGATAGGCATCGCCCAGATCGTCGATCATCCGTCACTCAACGCCCTGCGCGACGGATTCATCGAGGCGATGACCGCTGCCGGCTATGTCGAGGGCAAAGATGTCGTCTACGACCTCAAGAACGCCGCCGGCGACCAGGTGACTCTCACCAATATCGCCAGCAGCTTCACCGACAAGGACCTCGTGGTCGCCATCGCGACCCCGACCGCCATCACCTTGGCTCAGGCGTTGCCCAACACCCCATTGTTCTTCGCCGGTGTCACCGATCCGGTCGGCGCCGGCCTGGTCGATTCACTCGACGCGCCGGGCGGGATGATCACCGGAACATCCGACATGCCGCCGATCGCCGATCAGCTGGCGTTGATCAAGGAGATCACCCCCGATGCCGCGACCATCGGCCTGCTGTACACCTCCGGTGAGGTGAACTCCCAGATTCAGGCTCGCATGGTCGCCGAAGCCGCCCCCGCGCTGGGGCTGAGCGTCCGCGAAGCCACCGTGACCGCCTCATCAGAGGTGCGTCAGGGAGCCGAATCGCTGACCGGTGTGGACTGCTACTTCGTCGGCACCGACAACACCATCATCTCGGGCGTCGAGGCGCTGGTTGCCGTCGCCGAAGAGCGCAAGGTCCCGCTGTACGTGTCCGACCCCGATTCGATCGACCGTGGTGCGATGGCCGCGCTTGCCGTCGATTACCACGCCCAGGGCGTCCAGACCGGTCAGATGGCCGCGCAATTCCTCGCCGACGGCGGCAAGCCGGGCGACATCCCCGTTGCGGTGGCGAAGGATCTGCAGGTCTCGCTGAATCTGCAGGCCGCCGAACGGATGGGTGTGACCATCCCGCAGTCGGTCATCGACACCGCGGTGAAGGTCGTCCGCTGACCGAAGGACCTACTGCTGGGGGCATGGCCGCGGCTGTCCAGGGCAGCCGATTGTCATCAAATCGACACTCAAGGTAGGGCCCTGCCGCTGGGGGCATCACTAGAATCAGTGCTTGCACATACGTGAGAGGAAATATCATGCGCCGAATCGTCGCCGCCGGCCTGGTGGCCATGCTCGCCCTGACTGCTTGTGGTGGGGGATCGTCCACCACCGAGGGATCTGCCAGCCCAAGTACTGATGATCTGAGCTACGACGTCTCGGGCGTCCAGAAGGTGGACGAGATCGCTGCGCTGCTGCCCGAGAGGATCGCCAGCAGAGGCACTCTCGTGATCGCCGCCGCCCCTGACTACGCACCGGCCGAGTTCCGCGCCGAAGACCTGCAGACCGCCATCGGCTATGACGTCGATCTGGGCAAGGCGCTCGGGCGGGTGCTCGGCGTCGACACCGAGGTAAACGCCGCCGAGTTCGCCAGCCTACTGCCCGGTATCGGATCGACTTCCGACATCGGTATTTCGTCGTTCACCATCACGCCGGAGCGCACCGCGAGCTACAACATGATTTCCTACATCATGGTGGGCTCCTCGTTCGCGGTACAGAAGGACAACCCGAAGGACTTCGATCCCGACAACCTGTGCGGCCAGGCGATCGGTGTGCAAACCGGCACCTACCAGGAGGAGGAGCTGGCGACCATGTCCGATCAGTGCGCGGCCGATGGCAAGGAAGCCATCAACGTGCTCAGCTATGGCGTCCAGTCGGATGTGACGACCAACTTGATCGGCGGCAAGGTCGTCGCTTTCTACGCCGATTCGACAGTCGCCGATTACGCCGTCGCTTTGACCGATGGCCAGCTCGAGGTCGTCGGCGGAGTACGGGATGCGGCTCCGCAGGGCATCGTCGTTTCGGCCGATGACGCGCAGCTGACCGAGGCCATTCAACGGGCCATGCAGCAGCTGATGGACGACGGCACCTGGTCAGCCATTCTGGGCAGCTGGGGCGTCGACGAGAGTGCCGGACTGAAGACCGCAGAACTCAATCCGACTGCGTGAGTGCTTCATGAGTCAGCCATCCGATCACCGCGCTGCCGATAGGACACCGAATCTGATCGAGGCGAAGCCCGTGCCCAGACCCACAGTGTGGGTCTGGGCCGGCATCGTCAGCTTTCTCGTGCTCGGCTTGATCTCCAGCCTGCTGGAGAACAAGAACTACCGCTGGGATGTCGTGGCGCAGTACCTGTTCGACCCGAGAGTCGTCGCGGGCGTCGGATGGACACTCCTGCTCACCGTGGCTGCGATGGTCATCGGTATCGTGCTGGCGGTGGCGACCGCCATCATGCGGATGGGCACGAACCCGATCCTGCGTGGGGTCGCCTGGGCGTATATCTGGTTCTTCCGCGGCACCCCGGTCTATACACAGTTGGTCTTCTGGGGCCTGCTTTCGGTGCTGTATCCCCGGATCAGCGTGGGCATCCCCTTCGGCCCCGAGTTCTTCTCCTTCACCACCCAGGACGTGGTCAACGCCTTCGTCGCGGCGATTCTCGGCCTGGGCCTGAACGAGGGCGCCTATCTATCAGAGATCGTGCGCTCCGGCCTGAACTCGGTTGACAGGGGGCAGTGGGAAGCTGCGACCGCGCTCGGGATGAAGAGCTCGACCGTGCTGCGGCGGATCGTCATCCCGCAGGCGATGCGCGTGATCGTGCCACCCACCGGCAACGAGACGATCTCCATGCTGAAGACGACCTCGCTGGTGCTCGCGGTGCCGTTCATGCTCGAGATCACCTTCGTGACCAATGCGATCGGCAACAAGAACTTCCTGCCGGTGCCGTTGCTGATCGTGGCGGCGCTGTGGTACCTGTTCATCACGTCGATCCTGATGATCGGCCAGCAGCGCCTGGAGGCCTACTACGGACGCGGCTTCGACGGCGAACCCTCACAGAACCGCAGACTGAGGGGCGTTTCGAAGCGTCAGCAGGCGATCCTGGCGGCCGGCACGGTGCACACCGATCCGAACCTGGATGTGACCCCATGAGCGGGCAACCGGTCGTCCCGATGGTGGATGCGCAGGGCATTCACAAGTTCTTCGGCGAACTGCATGTGCTCAGAGGCATCGATCTTCGTGTTGAGCGCGGCGAAGTGTGCGTGCTGCTGGGACCCTCGGGCTCCGGCAAGTCGACGATCTTGCGCTGCATCAACGAGATGGAGCAGATCAGCGCCGGTCGGCTCTACGTCAACGGTGAGCTGATGGGGCTACGAGAGGTCACCAGGAACGGCAAGACGGAGTTGCATCGGCTGCCGGACGCGCAGATCGCGCGGCAACGGTCGCGCATCGGGATGGTCTTTCAGCGGTTCAACCTGTTTCCGCACATGACGGCTCTGGAGAACGTCATGGAGGCGCCGCGTCAGGTCAAGAAGGTGTCCAAGCCGGACGCCCAGAAGCTGGCCCGGGAGCAGCTGGCCAAGGTGGGGCTGACCGACCGGGCCGATCACTATCCGTCCCAGCTGTCCGGCGGTCAGCAGCAGCGCGTCGCGATTGCCCGCGCTCTGGCGATGGATCCTGAACTGATGCTGTTCGATGAGCCGACGTCGGCGCTCGATCCGGAGCTGGTGGGCGAAGTGCTGGCGGTCATGAAGCAACTCGCCGAATCGGGGATGACGATGATCGTGGTGACCCATGAGGTCGGCTTCGCCCGCGAAGTCGCCGATCAGGTGGTCTTCATGGACGACGGCCTGATCGTCGAGCGGGGCACTCCGGACCAGGTCATCGGTCATCCGGTCGAGCAGCGCACCCGGGACTTCTTCGCCAAAGTCTTGTAGCCGCGGCCGGACGTGAAGCTGGGGGCCAGTCATCCCGACTGACCCCCAGCTTTTTCAATGTGCAAAGTGTATTTGGCTTTGACGGCTCGTCCGCCTTCACCGAAGTCTCAATGCAAGGACATGCCTCACTTGGCTTCCGGCTTGCCGATCTTCTCCTTGAGGAATCCCTGGACCTGATCGACTTGACCGACATACTTCTTCTCGGTCGCCTGGTCGACTGCGTCGCCAGCCTTGTCGATCACTGCTTCCACCTGATCCTCATGTTGATCGGCGGCGGACTTGATGTCGTCCAATAGCCCCATGTGAACTCCTTTCTCCCGGAGAGTGCCGGCAACTGCTCGGCGCTGACCTAAGCGTTGCACATCCGGCAAGAAGACACCACAGGCCTTGCGTTACAGTTTTCGCAATTCTCCCAAGGCGGACGCCAGCGGGTGGCACCACGAACCCGGATCAGGGCAGACCGGCCAGCCGTCCCAGGGCTGCGACCGTGGCACCGATGATCACCACGGCGAGGAACGGGAGCCTGCGCCACAACGCCACGGCTGCAGCGGCCAGTGCCAGCGCCCGGGAGTCCACGGCGAGTGTCTGCCCGGAGGCAAAGGCATTCGTGGCCACCAGTGCCGAGAGCAGGGCGATCGTCAGCGCACTGCTGGTCTTGCGGAATCCGTCGGATTCGAGCCACCTGGACGGCAGCAGATAGCCGGTCAGCTTGGTTGCGAACGCCACCGCGCAGCCGGCCAGAATCCAACCCCACAGGCTCATTCGGGACTTCCGCTCATTCGGGACTCCCACCGACACCGCTGGATTGACCGGCCGACCGGTCGGCGGCGCTTGGACGTCCGACAGCGTGCATCAGCAGCGCTACCACTGCCGCCACCAGCAGCGGGATACCCGGGGGAGTGAAGGGAACAGCGAGCACGGTCACCAGTGCGCACACGATGGCCAGCGCAGCGGCATCCCGGCTGCGCAGCCTGGGCCAGAGCAGTCCGAGGAAGGCCGCGACAGCAGCCCCGTCCAGCCCCCAGATCTTCGGATCGCTCATGGAATCGCCGGCCCAGGCGCCAATGAAGGTGAACAGGTTCCACAGCAGCCAGACGCCCACGCCTGCGGTCCAGAAGCCGCGCCGCTGTTCGCGAGCGGTGCCGGCGGCCATCGTGGTGGCGAACGATTCATCAATGGTGAGGTGGGCCATCAGCAGTCTCAATGGTCCGCGCGGCGTCAGCAATCCGTTCAGCTGTGCTCCGTAGACCGCATTGCGGATCCCGAGCAGGCTCGCCGCGACCAGAGCGGACATGCCGCCACCGCTCAACGTGCCGACGAACGCGAACTGACTGCCGCCGGTGAACATCAGCGCACTCAAGGCCTGGACCTGCCAGCGATTCAGCCCAGCAGCCACGGCGAGCGCGCCGAACGAGATCCCGTACAACCCGGTGGCGATCGAAACCGACAGCCCCATCCGGACGGCGGGGCTGCTCAACAACTGTTTCACTCGGCTACGGACTCACTCACATACTGGTCGGTCTTGCTGTGGGCGGATTCGCGGCTTCGGATACGCCGGTACAAGACGTAGCCGATCGACGCGGCGAGCAGCAGGCAGACCGCGATGGCGCACAACAGGGGAGAGAATTCCCACACCACGCGCAGGGCGTGGAAGCCGACGAAGCCGACGGTTCCGTAGAGCAGAGCCCACAAGACGCTGCCCACGGCCAATGCCGGCAAGAACTTGCGCAGCGGCATCCGCAGCCCGCCCGAAGCCAGCAGCACCATCGTCTGGAACCCGACCGTCAGGAAGCACAACGAGACCACCGGGGCCCCGAAACGAGCGACCAACTCGCAGGCCTGCCGATAGCGCGCCCCCTGCATTTTCGCTGTCATTCTCATGCGGGAGGCTCCGGCGATCAGACCGCGTCCGACGGCATAGGTCGCGGCAGCTCGGGAGAACACGATGCAGAACAGGGTCGCGTAGACCAACAGTTTGGGCATCTCCCATTCCAGTGGATTCATGCTCGTCCCCTGCCGGTTCGTCGGTCCGCGGTGGCTGACGGATCAACCATACTCGGCCGGAGTGCAGCGGCCGGACGCGTCTGCACCGTGGGGACGCCGCACGTCGGATCGGCGAGCATATAGGGTTGGCATCCGTGGAAGATGTGCTGTCGGGCTTCTTCACCATCTGGTTTGTCATTGGCATCGGTTGGTTGTTGGCCCAGTTCCGGGTCCTGGACGCCCATAGTCAGCGCGTGCTGTCCCAAGTTTCCTTCTGGGTGGGCCTGCCCGCGCTGCTGTTCGGCAGTCTTCGCCGGGCCGAACTCGGCCGCATCTTCTCGCAGAACGTCATCGTGTCACTGCTGGCGATCTTCATCACCCTCGCCATCTACCTGCTGCTGGCCTCGACGGTGTGGCAGCGAGGAGCCGGACACAAGGTGATCGGTGGCTTCGCGTCCTGCTATGTCAACGCCAACAACATGGGCCTGCCGATCGCGGCCTACGTGCTGCATGACACCAGCTGGGTGGCGCCGATCCTGTTGATCCAGGTGGTCTTCTTGCAGCCGGTCGGCCTGAGCATTCTGGACGCACTGAGCGCGAGGAGGAACGGCCAGAAGACCAGCGCGGTGCGCAACATCACGTTGCCGTTCCGCAACCCGATGACCATCGGTGTGATCGCTGGGCTGCTGGTGAATCTGACCGGTGTGGGCCTGCCGGAGCTGATGACCTCGACCATCGATCTGGTCGGCGGGATAGCGGTACCCGCGATGCTCATCGCCTTCGGTGTCTCGCTGCGTGCCGGGCCGCTGCCCGGGTACGGCAATCTGGGCGAGACCATCACGGTCAGTGTCCTCAAGGTGCTCGTCCAGCCCCTGCTGGCGTTCGCCCTGGCGCGGTTCGTTTTCGGACTCGATCCGGCGACCACCCTGGCAGTCACGGTGATGGCGGGCCTGCCAACCGCGCAGAACGTCTTCATCTTCGCGATGCGTGGCGAGGAGTCGGTGCAATTGGCCCGCGACGCGATCTTCATCACCTCGTTCGCGTCCATTCCGGCGGTGACGGGGCTTGCCGCGTTGGTGCACCTGATCTAGCCGCGGTGATGGGCGGCGGCAACGACCGCGGATAGCCCGATGCGACCCGTATGCGGCGTGGTCGGCAGGCTCGCAGATCGTGGTGACACTCGGTCTTGACACTCGCTCGCGGGTCAATCTACGATTCCTTTTGGATCGATCTAATAGATCGATCCAAAACCCTGGACGACGACGTTTGGAAGGCAATGTCACGCATCAGACTGGTCGATGTGGCCGAGCACGCCGGGGTCTCCCGAGCAACTGCTTCGCTGGTCGTTCGGGACTCGCCGCTGGTTGCCGACGCTACCCGTGAGCGTGTCCGCGAATCGATGCAGGCCCTCGGGTACGTCTACGACCGCTCGGCGGCAGCTCTGCGCAATTCGCGTACCGGAGTAGTGGGGTTGATCGCCCCGGCGTTGAGCCATCCCTATCTGACCCAGTTCGTCACCGGAGCCCAGGATGTGCTCGAGGCGGAGGGCATGCTCGTGCTCGCCGGGGTCACCCACGACGATCCCGGGCAGCAGCTGAGGCTTCTCACCGCACTCGCCGAACGCAAGATCGACGGGGTCGTGGTGGTGCCCGCGAACGGATCGGCGCCCGAGGACCTGGGCGACAGCCCGATGCCGCTGGTGCAACTGGTGCGCCGGGTCAACGGCACGGCGACCGACTACGTCGCCGCCGACAACGCGTCCGGCTCCTACCAGGCAGCAACCCATCTGCTCGAACACGGCGCCGGGCACATCGACTTCGTGGGTGGCCTGCCGCACTTCTCGTCCTACGAACCGCGGCTCGCCGGCGTCGTCCGCGCGCTGGCCGAGGCCGGCCACCGGCCACCGGTCGTCCACCCCTGTGAGCCTGCCCGGCAGGCGGCGGTGGACGCTGCCGCCGCGGCCATCGCCGATGGTGCCGACGCCCTGGTCTGCTACTCCGACGAGGTGGCCTTCGGCGTTCTCGAAGCAGCCCAGCTGGCCGGCAAGCGGGTACCCGACGACCTGCTCGTGGCGGCCTTCGATGACGTCGCCGAAGCCCGCTACTCGACGCCGAGCCTGACCTCGGTCGCCTCCTCCGGCGAACTGGCCGGACGCGAAGCCGCCCGGCTGCTGCTGCGCCGGCTCGCCGAACCCTACGCCGAGCCCGAGCGGATCCTCGTCCCCTCCACACTCATCCCGCGCGCCTCCTGTGGCTGCGCGGCCATCACATCGCAATCCAGAAACTGAGGAGTCCACGCATGCGTCGTCCACCGATCCTGACTGCCGCCGAAGCCGCCGCACTTATCCCTGATGGTGCCACGGTCGCGATCTCATCGTCCTCAGCCATCGGCTGCCCCGACGATGTGCTCGCCGCGATCGGCGAACGCTATGAGCAGACCGCATCTCCCAAGCAGATCACCTCGATCCACGCCATCAACACCGGTGACATGTCCGCGGGCATCGCGGGCATCGACCACATCGCCAAGCCAGGTCTGCTGGCGCGGATCATCGGTGGCTCCTACCCGGCCGGCCCGTCCAAGATGCCCAAGCCCGCCGCCCGCGCGCTGCTGGAGTCCGGCGGTTGCCAGGCCTACATGTTCCCCTCCGGGGTCATCTACGAGTTGCTGCGGGCTTCGGCGGCCAAGCAGCCCGGTGTGTTCACCGACGTCGGCGTCGGCACTTTCTTCGATCCGCGGGTCGAGGGCGGCAAGATGAACGATGTCACCCCCGACATGGCGCGCATCGAAACCCTCGACGGCCGTGAGTGGATCTACGTCCCGGCCATCCCGGTGGATGTTGCGATCATCCGCGCCACCACCGCCGATCCGTACGGCAACCTCACCTTCGAGGACGAAGCAGCGGTGCTGGGCACCCTCGATACCGCGGTGGCCGCCCATAACAACGGCGGCATCGTGATCGCCCAGGTCAAGCGCACGACCACCGAGAAGCACCCTCCCCGTGAGGTTCACGTGCCCGGCGCGCTGGTCGACGCGATCGTGGTCGCTCCCACCCAGGAGCAGGCCGGTGGCATCTTCTACGATCCGGCCATCTCGGGCACCGAGATCAAGTCCCTCGATGAGATCGAGAGCATCGGTTTCGACATCACGAAGGTGATTGCCCGGCGCGCAGCGATGGAGTTGCACCACTACGACCTCGCCAACCTCGGCTTCGGCATCTCGGCGAATGTGCCGCGCATTCTGATGGAGGAGGGCCTGGACGGGGAGGTCACCTGGGTCATCGAGCAGGGCCCGGTCGGCGGTTTCCCGGTCACCGGCAAGGCTTTCGGGGCGGCCTACAACCCGGACGCGATCGTTGCGTCGTCCGACCAGTTCATCCTGCTTCAGGGCGGCGGCATCGACATCGCGCTGCTCAGCTTCATGGAGGTCTCGCAGCACGGCGATGTCAACGTGTCGCTGATGCGCTCGACCACCCACGTCACCGCCGGTGTCGGTGGTTTCGCCGATATCACTGCGCATGCCAAGCGGCTGGTCTTCTCCGGCCAGTTCACCGCGGGCAGGAAGGACGTCCGGCTGGGTGACGGACGCCTGGAGATCATCTCCGATGGCAAGATTGCCAAGTTCTTGCCCGAGGTCGCCCAGATCACCTGGTCGGGCGCGGTCGGCGCCAGCCGCGGCCAACAGGTGACCTACGTCACCGAGCGTGCCGTGCTCGAGTTGCGCGACGGCGTCATCACCGTTGTCGAGATCGCGCCCGGGGTGGATCTGGAGCGCGACGTGCTGGCGCGCGCCGGGATTCCGCTGGCGGTTGCCGATGATCTCAAGCTGATGGACGCGCGCATCTTCACCGACGCACCCATGGGTCTCGAACTCGGTGCGCCGCGTCGTCCGCTTCCGGTTCCCGGGGAGATCCGCTGATGACAGATCCGAGCCCGGTCCAACCCGATGGCGAGATCACACTGACCGTCGACGGTCACGTCGCCGTCATTCACATCTCACGGCCGAACAAGCTGAATTCGTTCACCATTCCCATGGTCGAGCAGCTGGAATCGCACCTGGCCGTCATCGACGACTCCGAAGACGTGCGCGCCGTGATCGTGACCAGCGCCGGTGACCGGGCCTTCTCGGCCGGCGCCGATATCAAGGCGTTCAGCCAGCTGTCGGCCACTCGCATGTGGTCCACCTGGATTCGCCGCGGACATGCGCTGTTCGACAAGCTGGCCGGGTTGCGGCAGCCGTCGATCGCCGCGATCGACGGCAACGCGTTCGGTGGAGGCCTCGAACTCGCGCTGGCCTGCGATATCCGCGTGATGGCCACCGATGCCAAGGTGGGGCTGTCGGAGCTGGGCATCGGCACCCTGCCGGGGTGGGGCGGCACCGCCCGACTGCAGAAGACGGTGGGGGTGGCCCGGGCGAAGCGGATGATCTTCACCTCGTTGATGGTGGACGCCGAAACGGCGCTCAACTGGGGCTTGGTGACCGATGTCGCCGAACGTCCTGAGGTGGTCGCGAAAGCGCGGGAGATCGCCGAGCAGATCGCCACCCGCGCCCCGATCGCCCTGCAGATGACCAAGCAGATCATCGACGGTCAGTCCGGCGAAGGTCTGCGACTCACCCTGGAGGCACTGGGATCGGCGGCCAGTTCGGCCACCGACGATTTCGTGGAGGGTGTCGCGGCCTTCCGTAACAAGCGGACCCCGCAGTTCAGCGGCAGCTTCGATGATCCCGGGCCGCGCGACGTGCTGCACGGATAGTCAGGTCAGCCCTCCCAGCACCGCTGCGCTCCCGGACGCTCGCCGTAGAGCAGTTCACTCGCGTTTCCAGCAGAAGCGAACCGATTCACGGCGAGCGTTCGGGATCTGGGGCTCGGCGCTACCACATCGTGGGCCGCCCAGGTGGAAACGTGAGAGCACGGATCGCCTGGGTGGGCCTAGGTTAACCTCGACCCATGACCTTGGTTCCGCCTTTGACTCGTGACGATGTCGAGCGTGTGGACGCCTGGTGGCGTGCCGCGAACTACTTGACCGTCGGCCAGATCTATCTGCAGGAAAACCCGCTGCTGAAGCGCTCGCTGAGCGCCGAGGACATCAAGCCTCGACTGCTCGGCCATTGGGGCACCAGTGCCGGCCTGAGCTTCATCTATTCCCATCTCAACCGTCTGATCAGACACACCGGTCAAGACGTGGTGTACATCGCAGGCCCCGGCCATGGTGGTCCAGCCCTGGTGGCCGCCGGCTACCTCGAGGGCTACTACACCGAAGTCTTCCCGAAGATCACTCAGGACGCCGACGGCCTGCGGTCGCTGTTCCGTCAGTTCAGCGCGCCCGGCGGTATCCCCAGCCACGCATCGGTGACGACCCCGGGCTCGATCCACGAGGGCGGCGAGTTGGGCTATGCGCTCTCGCACGCCTTCGGTGCCGCATTCGATAATCCGGATCTGCTGGTGGCCGCGGTCGTCGGCGACGGCGAGGCCGAAACCGGTCCGCTGGAGGGTGGCTGGAAAGGCATCAGCTTCCTCAATCCGGTCCATGACGGTGCAGTGCTGCCGATCCTGCACCTCAACGGAGGAAAGATCGCCGGCCCGACCGTGCTGGCCCGCAAGGACCCCGATGAGGTTGCTGCCCTGTTCACCGGCCACGGCTACGAGGTGGTCTGGGTCGAGGGCGAGGATCTGCCGTGGATGCACGAGCGTTTTGCTGATGCCCTGGCCTACTGCTACGAGCGCATCAAGGCGATCCAGGAGGCCGCGCGGAGCGGCAACTGGGATGGCGAGCGTCCGGTCTGGCCGATGATCATCCTGCGCTCACCGAAGGGCTGGACCGGCCCCCACGAGGTGGACGGCGAAGTCGTGGAGGGCACCTGGCGGGCTCATCAGGTGCCGCTGTCGGGTGTGCGGGAGAACCCCGCTCATCTGCGGCTGCTCGAGAGGTGGATGCGCTCGTACAATCTCGACGAGCTGTTCGAACCCGACGGCTCGCCCAGCGCGTTGGTGCTGGCCAACAACCCCGCCGGTGACAAGCGGATGAGCGCCAACCCGCACGCCAACGGCGGACGCCTCACCGTGGACCTGGACCTGCCGGACTTCCACGACTACGCCGTGGAGGTGACCGACCAGACCCGCGCCACCGAGCGTCTGGAGTCGACCCGTAAGCTCGGTGAGTTCATGCGTGACATCTACGCGAAGAACCCAGCCAACTTCCGGCTGTTCTGTCCGGACGAGACCAATTCGAACCGGCTGGGTGCGGTCTTCGAGGTCTCCGACCGCGCATTCGCCGAGCACACCAGTGTTTTTGATGTGAAGCTGAGCAGACAGGGCCGGGTGATGGAGGTGCTCTCGGAGCACAACTGTCACGGCTGGCTGGACGGCTACACGCTGACCGGACGGCACGGCATGTTCGCGTCCTACGAGGCATTCGGCATGGTCTCGGCGTCCATGACGATGCAGCAGGCCAAGTGGCTTCAGGAGGCCAATCACCTGGAGTGGCGCGCCAAGGTGCCCAGCACGAATATCCTGCTGAGCTCGACCTGCTGGCGCAACGACCACAACGGTTTCTCGCATCAGTCGCCCGAGCTGCTGCAGGTCGTGCTCAACCTGCGCGGCGATGTCGCGCGGATCTACCTGCCGCCGGATGCCAACTGCCTGGTCGAGGTTGCTGATCACTGCTTCCGGTCACGCAACTACGTCAACCTGATCGTGCAGGACAAGCAGCCGCAGCCGCAATGGCTCAACATGGACGAGGCAGTCGAGCACTGCACCCGCGGTTACGGCATCTGGGAGTGGGCCGGCACCGAGGGACTGGGTCATGCCGAACCCGACATCGTGCTCGCCTCGGCCGGCGATGTGGTCACCGTCGAGGCGGTCGCCGCAGCGGAGATCCTCAAGGCCCGGCTGCCGAAGTTGAAGGTTCGTTTCGTGAACGTGGTCGACCTGATGACGCTCTACCGCCCGAAGGACCACCCGCACGGTATGAGCGCCAAGGAGTTCGCCGAGACGTTCACCACCGATGTCGATGTCGTCTTCGCCTTCCACGGCTATGCCGGGGCGATTCATCAGCTGGTGCACGGGCGTCCGGACGCTGACCGTTTCCGCGCCCGCGGTTTCCGTGAACTCGGCACCACCACCACACCGTTCGACATGGTGGTGCGCAACGAGGTCGACCGGTACCACCTGGTGATGGACTGCATCAACAACTCCAAGGTCAAGCCGGAGGGTAGCCACGAGCTCTATCAGTGGTGCGAGGCCCAGCTGGCGCGCCACGAGGAGTACATCGTCGAGTACCTCGAGGACATTCCGGAGATTCGCGGCTGGCAGCTCGGCAAGTTTGCGGAGCAGGATGCCCTGATCGAGGCGGACGATGCACAGCGCGCCAAGGAGGCTCGCCGTCGGGCGGCCTTCGCCGACGGGCATGCCGCCAAGGATCGCGCCCTCGGCCTGAGCTGACCGACCACGATCGGCGCTGCGCCCCGGTCTCCCGCCTCGGGCAGGGAGGCCGGGGCGCATGCGCATAAGCTTGCCTGCGAGATGACCACACCTTCGCCGGAGCTTCCGCGTATTGAGTTCGACCCCGGATTGCCGATCAGTGCGCACGCCGAGCAGATCGCACAGCTGATCCGCGATCATCAGGTAGTCGTGGTGGCAGGGGAGACCGGCTCGGGCAAGACCACCCAATTGCCCAAGATCTGTCTGCTGGCCGGCCGCAAACGGATCGGTCACACCCAGCCTCGACGGATCGCTGCCCGCAGCGTCGCCGAGCGGATCGCGTCCGAGATGGGCGTGGCGCTGGGCGAGCTGGTGGGCTACCAGGTCAGATTCACCCGGCAGGCCGGCCGCGCGACCCGGATCAAGCTGATGACCGACGGCATTCTGCTCGCCGAGATCAGCCACGACCGCCAACTGCGCCGCTACGACACGATCATCATCGATGAAGCTCACGAGCGCAGTCTCAACATCGACTTCCTGCTCGGCTATCTCAAGCAGCTCCTGCCCGCGCGGCCCGAACTGCGCGTGATCATCACCTCGGCCACCATCGACACCGCCCGCTTCGCAGCGCATTTTTCCGATGCCCCGGTGGTGGAGGTCTCCGGACGCAGCTATCCCGTGGAGATTCGCTATCGTGCCTTGTCAAGTCCCGATGACCCGTCCGGCGACGGAATCGATCAGGCCGACGGTATCGTCGCGGCCTGCGCCGAGCTGCGCGGTGAAGGTCCCGGTGACATCCTGGTCTTCTGTTCGGGTGAGCGGGAGATCCGCGACGGCCTGACCGCGCTGGCAGCCGAGGACTGGCCGCAGGTCGAGCTGGTGGCGTTGCACGCCCGGCTCCCGGCGTCCGAACAACACCGCATCTTCACCGCGCACACCGGCCGCCGGATCGTGTTGGCCACCAACATCGCCGAGACCTCGCTGACAGTGCCCGGCATCCGCTACGTCGTGGACGCCGGCACGGCCCGGATCTCGCGCTATTCGGCGCGCACCAAGGTGCAGCGGCTGCCCATCGAGCCGATCTCGCAGGCCTCGGCCAACCAGCGTTCGGGACGCTGCGGCCGGGTGGCGCCGGGCATCGCCATCCGGCTGTACAGCGAGGACGACTACCTGACCCGTCCGCCGTTCACAGAACCGGAGATCCTACGCACCAACCTGGCATCGGTGATCCTGCAGATGGCCAAAGCGAATCTCGGCGACATCTCGAACTTCCCGTTCGTCGAGGCGCCGGACGCGGCTCAGATCGGCGACGGGCTGCGGCTGCTGACCGAGCTGGGCGCGGTGAAAGCCAAGGCTCCGGTGCGGCTGACCCGCGTCGGGCAGCAGCTCGCGGAGCTTCCCATCGACCCCCGGCTCGGCCGGATGCTGATCGAGGCCGACAAGCGGGGTTGCCTGCGCGAGGTGCTGGTGATCGCGGCCTTCCTGGCGATCCAGGATCCCCGGGAGCGTCCGAGCGACAAACGCGACGAGGCCGACCGGCTGCATGCCCGCTTCTTCTCCGACGAGGCCATGACTGCCGCACTCACCGGCGAGCGGAATGGACAAGCACCGGCGCGCTTCACCCCGCACACCGGCGGGCCCGGCCGCGCCGCGGCACGGGAGGCTGCATCGAGCCCGAACCCGCAGCCACTGCGACACACCCCGCACACGTCGAAGACGGCGCGAGCGCAGGGGCTGCGCGGCGAGGCGTCCGCCCCACAGCAGGCCACCGCGGTCAGCCCCGGCGGCGACATCATGGCCATCGTGCGGGTCTGGCAATACCTCAAGGTCAAACGCCGTGAACTGTCCGGCAACCAGTTCCGCAGGCTGTGCCGCGACGAGTACCTCAACTACCTGCGGGTGCGCGAATGGCAGGATCTGCACACCCAGCTCAAGCTCGTCTGCAGAGACCTGGGCATGCACCGCAACGACGTTCCCGGCGAGATACCGGAGATCCTGACCGCGGTGCTGTCCGGGCTGATCAGCCACATCGGTCTACAACTGCCGCCACCCAAACGCGACCCCAAGGCCCGGCGGGGGCGTCCGATCACCGAGTTCATGGGTACCCGCGGTTCGCGGTTCGCGATCCAACCCGGGTCGGCGCTGGCCAAGAATCCACCGCCGCTGGTGATGGCAGTCGAACTGGTCGAGACCACCCGACTGTGGGCGCGCACCGTGGCACCCATCGAACCCGAGTGGCTCGAACAGGTGGCCGGGCAGCTGCTGAAACGCAGCTATTCGGAGCCGCACTGGTCGTCCAATTCGGCCGGCGTGGTCGCCTACGAGAAGGTCATGCTGCTCGGGGTGCCGATCGTCGCCGAGCGCCTGGTGGACTACGCCCGGATCGACGCGCCCACCGCCCGGCAGATCTTCATCCGCTCCGGGCTGGTCGAGGAGCAGTGGAATCCCGGCGACACCCACGCGAAGCACGACTTTCTGCAGCACAACCGGGCCGTGCTGCGCGAGGCCGAGGATGTCGCCGACCGCACCCGGCGGCGCGGCATGCTCGTCGACGATCAGGCGATCTTCGACTTCTACGACGCGCGGCTGCCGTCCGAGGTCACCTCAGGGGCCAGTTTCGACGCCTGGTGGCGCAACCACCCCGACCCGTCCTTCCTCGAATTCGACCTCAACCTGCTCACCGACGCGGACGATCGGGACGCGGCACGCGCCGACTTCCCCGATCGCTGGGCTGTTGCCGGGTTGAGCCTGCCCGTGAGCTACGTCTTCGAGCCCGGCGACGGACGAGACGGGGCGAGTGTGAGCGTCCGGCTGGCACAACTCAACCAGCTGCATCCCGAGCCGTTCAGCTGGCAGGTGCCCGGGTTACGCACCGAGCTCGCCACCGAACTGATCCGGCATCTTCCCAAGCAGGTGCGCACCAGCTTCGTGCCGGCACCCGACCGCGCCCGCGAGGCGCTGGCCTGGCTGGACGAGCACCAGCCGGACCATTCGAGAAGATTCTGCGATGAACTCGGACGCGCGTTGCGAGCGTTGACCGGAGTGGCCGTGGAGCCGGAGGACTGGCATCCCGACGAAGTGCCCACGCATCTGCAGGTGGGCTTCGTGGTCGCCACACCAGGCAAGCCCGATCGCTTCAGCCGCAACCTCGGCGAGCTGCGTCAGGAGTTGTCGGCGCAGGTGTCACGGACGCTGACCAAGGCCGCGCCGAAGGTGGCGGAGTCGACCTCCTGGACCTTCGGCAGACTCCAGTCCAAGGTCACCATCAAGCGGTCCGGCATCACCGCGATCGGCTATCCGGCGCTGAAGGATCTCGGTCAGGCAGTCGGGGTGATCATCGCCGAAACCCCCGAACAGCAGGCAGCCGTCCACCGCCGGGGCATCCGCCGGTTGCTGGTGCTCACCAACCCCGACCCCACCCGCTGGACGGTTTCGCACCTGTCCAATACCGACAAGATGGTGCTGCCGTCCAGCCCCTATCCAAGCGTCCCGGCTCTGTTGGCCGACGCCCGGCTGAAGGCGGTCGACCAGTGCGCGGCCCGCCGGCTCGACACAGCAACCGTGCGCGACCAGCAGACCTACGAGTCGCTGGCTGTGCAGGTTCGCCAGGAGCAGGTCGATCAGATGCGTCAGGTGGTGCAGGTCGCGGCGCAGGTCTGCGAGCTGGCCCGCCAGATCCGGGCGCAGGCCGCTTCGTCGAAGATCGGGGCGGAGATCACCGATCAGCTGGACAATCTGGTATTCGACGGCTTCATCGGATTCATCCATGATCCCTGGTACGACCGGCTGCCGTACTACTGCAGGGCGATGCTGGCGCGGCTGACCCTGGCCGCGACCGACCCGACCAAGGACGCCCGGCTTGCCGGGGTGATCGATGATCTGGTGGCCGACTACGACGAGCTCTGTGCCGAACAGCCGCCCGGACGCCTGCCGGATGCCGTCGACGATATCGGTTTCCTCATCGAGGAGTTGCGGGTGCAGACCTGGGCGCAGACCCTGGGGACTGCGGTCACGGTCTCGCCGAAACGGATCCGCAAGGCGATGCAGGAGGCCCGCGTTAGCCAATCCTGATCATCGCAAGCAGATCAGCGGCCGGCCCGAGCAACTGCGCACCGGCCGGCCAGACCGCGTGCAGCGTGCGCCGCAGGCGACCGGATTGCTGCACCGCGACGTTCGCTATCAGACCTGCCTGCAGCGCCGCCGCGGCAGCTTTCTTGCTGGTCACAGCCGGGGCAACTCCCGCGATGACGCTACCCAGCACACCCGCATTGCTACTCACCACCGCCACCGGCGGTACTGGATCGAAATCGGCGAGCGCCCGGTCGAGCACGTCCCTGGTGCCCGATCCCTCTTCCCGAACCACCAGCGGCGTGCGAGCCAGCCGCGCCAGATCAATGGGGGAGCGGCGCCTGGCCCACGGATGATCGGGGCGCACGATCACCACCAGCTGATCATGACCCACGGGGACCGCCGACAGCCCCGCGTGCACCGTTGGTGACTCAACCAACCCCAGCCGGTCGTCCCCGTCGGCCAGCTGTTCCATGATGAAGGCCGAGTTGTGTACCGACATCTTGACATTGGTGTCCGGATAGGCAGCGCGGAATCCGGCCAGCCAGCCCGGCGCATAGCATTCGGCAACCGTCTGAGAAGCCAATACATGCAGCTCGTGGGCATTGTCGTCACGCAGAGTGTTGATGGCCGAGCTGAAGGTGGTGCCCGCCACCAGTACTGGCTCTGCCCAGTGGGCCACCAGGGAGCCTGTCGGGGTGAGTTTCGATCCGGACGACGATCGCACCACCAGTGACTGGCCGAGCTGGCGCTCCAACCGGGCGATGGTGCGGGTGGCGTTCGGCTGCGCGATGCCGCAGGCATCGGCGGCTCGTGAGAGGCTGCCCAGCTCGTCGATGCGGACGAGCAGTTCGAGCGCCGCCAGATCAGGCCAACTCATATCGGAATGATATGGCCGCGATAGCCGATTGACCATTCCGTCCGGATCACTGGCCGGCCAGGATGGACCGGTGACCGAAACCGTCGAAGCACAGACTGCCCTCAGACCTGCTCGCCATCATGTTCGTCCCCGGGAGTGGATTCCCGGGCTGATCGTCACGGCGCTGGTGACGTTCGCAGCCCTGCTGGTCAATCAGCTCAACTCACTGTTCAGCACACTGCTGGTGGCCATCGTGCTCGGTGCGGTGATCGGCAATCTGCGTCCCGTCCCTGCCTCTTGGTTGCCTGGCCTGAGTTTCGCGTCCAAGTATCTGCTGCGCGTCGGTATCGTACTGCTCGGTCTTCAGATCTCCCTGGCCACGCTTGCCGGGTTGGGCTGGCAGCGACTCGCTCTGGTGGTGATCGTCGTCACCGTCGGAGTATCCAGTACCTTGTGGATCGGGCGCCTGCTCGGTATTGCCGGCCCGCTGCGAATGCTGATCGCCTGCGGCTTCTCCATCTGCGGGGCCGCAGCGGTCGCCGGCGCCAAAGACGTCTCGGGTGCGGACGAGGAGCAGACCGGCACCGCGCTCGGCCTGGTGGTGCTCTACGGTACGGTGTCGATCCCGGTTGTGCCGCTGCTGGCAGGACTGATGGGGCTGGATGCCCAGTCCGCGGCGACCTGGGCGGGTGCCAGTATCCACGAGGTCGCTCAGGTGGTAGCCGCAGCCGCGGCCATCGGATCGGACGCGATGACGACCGCCGTGACGGTCAAACTGGCCCGCGTCATCTGTCTCGCCGGCGTGGTGGCCGTGCTGGGCCTGATGACGCGCCGCACCGGGACGAGCGTCACTCAATCGGGAAACCGTCCAATGCCGATCCCCGGCTTTGTGCTCGGCTTCCTGGCGATGGTGGTGATCGGTACGGCCGTTGCGATCCCCGTCCCGGTGATGAATGTGGTAAAAACCGTGCAAAGCGCCGTGCTCGCGATGGCGATGGTGGCGCTGGGCTTCGGCATTCAGATTCGCGCGCTGCGCGAGGTGGGCCTTCGTCCTGTTCTGCTCGGTCTGATCTCGACCGTCATCGTCTCGCTGACCGCACTGGCCGGTGTGCTGATCATCGGCTGATCGACTGGTCGGCGGACGGTAGCGTCCGAAAGCCGAAGCCCAAGGAGGCCCGGTTCGCGGCCGGCATCCTGCGCAGGCAGCCCGGCGTGCCGGTAAAGGTGAACCGGCGGGCGGAAGAATGGTTCTGCTGATCGCGGCAGAGTTCGGGACAGGCATCCCGGACACGACCTGACGAAGCCCGAAGGAGTCGATCATGAGCGTCCCACCAGGCCCGAATCCACCTTTCTTCCAAGGCGGGCAGCCCGCGCCTCAGCACGGCTATCAGCAGCCTGGCGCGCCGTACCCCGCGGGCGGTCAGTACCCCTCCGGCGGTCCGTACCCGCCGTACGCAAACCCGGGCGGGGTGAACACGCAACCTCAGCCCAGGCCCGGTGGCAAGAAGCTGTTGATCGCAGGCGTGATCGTGTTGGCGGTCGGCCTGGTGGGCGGAGTCATCATGGCGATCATGGGTATCGGCGGCGCGGTCGGCACCCTCGACAGGTCGCAGGAGTTCTCCGTCAGCACCCAGGTCAGCGCCGAGTCCGGACAGGTCTTCCAGCTGTACAAGCCGGAGGGCTCCATGACGCCCAGCTGCGAGGTGATCGGAGCCGACGGCAGCATTCCCGGGGTCGGGACGATGCAGCACAGCACGGTCGGCAACGCCAACCAGTCATGGGAGTCGTTCGGCTCCTTCAGGGCCGATTCGGCCCAGCTTTACATGATCGTCTGTGACACCAGCACCCCGCTCCTGGTGGGGCCACCGGTGTCGATCGGCGGCATCTTCGTCGGAGTCGGCGGCATCCTACTGGCAGTCGCAGGCACCATCGTGGGGGTCATCCTCATCGCTGTCGGACTGGGCAAGAGGCCGGGCACCCGTGGCCGTCCGGGCCAGGGTTTCGCGGGGCCCACAACGCCCTACCCGACCAACCCATCGACGACATGGTCGCCCAATCGGTGATGGGTCAGCCGACGCCGACGGTTCCGGCTGAAGCGTCGCCGCTGCTCAGTCGGTGAGTACCACGGCCGAATGCGCGGGCAGCCGCACCGTCTGCTCGGCGGTCGAGGCCTCGCCCCAGCCGGCGATGATCCGCTCCCGCTGCTCGTCGACGCGGGCCGGACGCGGGCCGGGGCAGATGATCACCGTCACCGGCCCATGAACCATGCGGAACCAGTCGTCCCCGAAGTCCGTGTGCACCTGGCCGCCGCCGGTCGGGAAGAACTCGTGCCGCAGCTCGATCAGCCGCCGGTACCAGGCGAGCATCCGCGCGTTGGGCGGATCATCCAGTTCCCACCAGTCCAGCTTGCTGTTCTCGAAGGTGGACAGCGCCTGCGGATCGGGAATCGCCGGATCGGGTCCGTAGATCGCCTCCCAGTCGTGGCTCTGGAACTCGGCCAGCCGACCCTCGGTGACAGCCGCCCCCAGTTCGGGTTCGTGGTCGGTGAAGAACAGGAAAGGCCGTCTCGTGCCCCACTCCTGGCCCTGGAAGAGCAGCGGAGTGAACGGTGAGAGCAACAGCAGCGCTGCCCCGCCGGCCACCGCACCCGCGGGGAGCTTGACGTCGGGCCGGTCCCCGAGACCCCGGTTGCCCACCTGATCGTGGTTCTGGGTGAAGACCACGAATCGGCGCCGGTCCAGATTCTTGGGCACCGGCGCACCCCAGTTCCGCTCGCGGAAGGTGGAATACGAGCCGTTGTGGACGAAGACATCTTCCAAGGCCTGACGCAGCACCGAGGCCGGACCGAAATCCACGTAGTAGCCGAAGGTCTCATCGGTCAGATAGGCGTGCAGCGCGTGATGCACATCGTCGGCCCATTGCGCGTCCATGCCCATGCCGCCGGCCGACCTCGGCTCGACCATGGACGGTTGGTTCAAGTCGGATTCGGCGATCAACGCGACCGGACGGGGCAGGCTGGGCCGGATCGCGTCCACCCGCTCGGACAGCTCGGCCAAGATGTGCTGCAGCGCCTCGTCGACCAGGGCATGCACGGCGTCCAACCGCAACGCGTCGATGTGGAACTCGCGCAACCAGCGGATGGCGTTCTCGCAGATGAAATCGCGGACGCCGTCGGAGTGCTCGTCGTCCAGGTTGATGGCCGATCCCCACGGCGTGTCGTGCTTGTCGGTGAAATAGGGCGCGAAGACGGGGGCGTAGTTGCCGGCGGGCCCGAAGTGGTTGTAAACGACATCCAGGCAGACCGCCAAGCCGCGTCCGTGCGCGGCGTCCACGAAGCGCTGCAGCGCTGCGGGTCCGCCGTAGGCTTCATGCACGGCATACAGGTCCACCCCGTCGTATCCCCAGCCGCGGTCACCCGGAAACGGCACCACCGGCATCAGCTCAACGGTCTGCACGCCGAGCCGAACTAGGTGATCGAGCTTGTCGATGGCCGAATCGAGGGTACCGGCGGGGGTGAATGTGCCCACATGCAGCTCGTAGAAGACCGAGCCCACCACGTCGATGCCGGGCCACTGCGCATCATTCCAGCGGTACGCGGACGTGTCGAACGCCCGGGACGGGCCGTGCACGCCGAACGGCTGTTGGGCGCTGCGCGGGTCGGGCCGCGGTTCTTGGTCGTCGATGGCGAGCAGGTAGTCGGTGCCTGCGGGCAAGTCGATCGTCCAATAGCCGGGGTCTTGTGGACGCATCGGTAGCCGCAGACCGTCCACCACGGCAAACGCTGAGTCGGCCAGCGGCGCCCACAACCTGATCAGCACCTCGGATCCGCTCATCGGGCATCCGCCGGGCCGTCGATGCGTTTGGGCGGTTGCACGGGAGTTCTCTCCTCCTCGCGGTTGACGAACCGACGGGTCAGCCAGCCGAGCAGGCCGCCCTCGGTCTCGGCGGCCGGCGCCGGACGGACCGGTTTCGGCTGGGGTGGCCGTCCGACGGCGCGGATGCTGGTGGTCCGTTCGGCGTCGGAGACCTCCTCCAGCACAGCGCAGGGGAAGCGCTCCAGCAGCCTGGTCAACTCGACCGGCCCTCCCGGGTATTCCTGGGCAGTGAGCACATCGAACCACTGCCCCTCGGGCAGCACCACGGTATTCCCGAGGTAGTCATCGACCTGCTCAGCCGACCGGGTCAGCCTGCTGGCGATCACCACGACCTCATCGCCAGCCCCACGCGAGTAGCTGGTCACATGCCCGGACGAACTCGGCAGCGGACGATAGGAGGCATGCGGCCCGACGAAGACTGCCGGACGCCGCCTGCGCAGCCGCAGGATGGCGCGGGTGATGTGGTATTTCTCCTCGGCCAGGCTGACCGGTGGTCGATCGGCGAGTTCTCGTCCCATCTTGGCCAGCGCGGCGAAGTCTGCCGGATGCCGATTGTCCGGGTCGACCAGGTAGTTCTGGACGGTCTCACAGGACTGATAACAGTCGGCCACGCCCAGGCAGGTCAGCTGCACGGCCTTGCGAGACAGGATCGAGGCCCTGGCCGCCTCGCTGGTGATGTCGAACCAGTCAGCGAAGGCGCCCATGACGTCGTCGTCGGCATACAGGTCGCCGATAGTCATGGCCAGCACACCCTCGGAAGCAGCATCCGGGTTGGTCCACGAGGTCCACAGTTTCTGCTCGCGGGAGGCTTTGATCATGTAGTCGCTGAAGCGCTCGATCTCCATCGGGCCGGCCGAGGTCCAGGTGCCGGCCAGGGTCTGCCACAGCAGGTTCTCGGTATGACCTTCGAGTTGGGACGTGTAGAGATGCAGCTTGGTCAGCAGCGCTCGCCACTCACTCGCGTACTGCGAGATCACCGTCATGCGAGCCCGCACATCTTCGGAACGCTTCGAATCGTGGGTGGTGCCGCAGGTCATGGTGGCGGGCCAGGTGGCCGCCATCTGAGCGCACCAGGGGTGGAACTCGTCGGGGGTCAGTCCCCAGGTCGCCGGGGACCCGCCCACCTCGTTGAGGGAGAGCAGATGGGTCCATCGATAGAACGCGGTGTCCTCGACGCCCTTCGCGGTGACCGCTCCACACACCTGCTGGAACCGGACGACGAGCTCTTCGCGCTGGGCCCGCTGGACGCGTTGCTCGGAGCCCACCTGGCGTCCGAGCACCAGGTCGACCACCAGATCCAGCGTGTCGTGCAACTCGGGATCCAGCCGCAGACGGGCCTTGGTTGCGGCGGCGGTGACCAACTCGACCGCCTCATCGGGTGCAGGTTCGCCGGGGACCACGTAGGCGCGATAGCGGGGGAATGCGATCACCAGTTCGGCCAGGCAACGGGCGATCCATCCCTGGGTGTGGTCGCGCAGCATGATGTCGTCTCGGCAGATCTGATAGGCCATCGAGGCGATGCGGTGCACCTCGGCGAACAGCGAGGTGGTCGTGATCTCGCGCTTCGCTTCGCCGATCACTTCATCCAGGGAGCCGGGGATGTCACCGGTGATGGTGTGTGCGATGGTGGCCAGCTCGCCGTAGCCATTGGGATCGCAGTACAACGCGCCGATCCGCCAGGCGGCGTCGTAGCCGGTGGTGCCTGCGACCGGCCAGTCGGCCTGCATCTGCTCATCGGCCTCGAGGATCTTCTCGGCGGTGATCCAGGCGCCGCCGGTCGCCGTGTAGAGCCGGCGCATGTAGCCGCGCGGGTCTGCCAGGCCATCGGGATGATCGATCCGGAAGCCATCGATACAGCCCTGCTGGTACAGCTCCAGCAGCAGGCCGTGGGTGGCGTGAAAAACCTCGGGATCTTCCACCCGCACTGCCAGCAGCGTGTCCACATCGAAGAAACGCCGGAAGTTGAGTTCCTCGGCGGCCACCTTCCAGTAGGCCAGCCGGTAGTACTGCTGAGCGACGCACAATTCGACCGGCAGATTCTCGGTGCCGGCCCGGACCGGAAAGACGTGGTCGTAATAGACGAGCACAGGTTGGGCACCCTCGTCCTCGAGGCCGGGGATCACGCGGTCTTCGAGGGTGATCTCGTGATTGGCGAGCACGGTGCCGATACGGGCCCCCAGGAACGGCATCAGAATGCCGTCGCCGTCGTCGGTGCCGTCGAACCAGCGCGCGTAGGGGGAGTGGGCGCCATACTTCAGCACCGACCAGACCGCCTTGTTGTGGTAGATCGGAGTGGGCACGCCCATGTGGTTGGGGACGACATCGACGATGATGCCCATCTGGCGCTTGTGCGCAGCGCTGGTCAGTCGCTCGAAGCCCGCGCGTCCGCCCATGACATCGCTGATCCGGGTGTGATCGACCACGTCATAGCCGTGTGTGCTGCCGGGCGCAGCCTGCAGAATGGGGCTGAGGTAGAGATCGGTGATGCCCAGGTCATCGAGGTAGTCCAGTTGCGCAGCGGCCTGATCGAAGCTCAGATCCGGCCCCAACTGCAGCCGGTAGGTGGACACAGGGATGCGTCGCCCGCTCGATGGCAGGTGCGCACTGCGCCCGCTCGGGGCTTGGCTGGCGATTTGTATGCTCTCAGTCACTAGCTTTCAGCCTCATCAATCGAAGATACGACTATTACAAACTACTCTCGCCGAGTCGACGCCGGGTTTTCTTTGCCGGTCTGCCTCAGGAACACAAGGTGTCGAGTTAGCGTTTAGACAAGTACCGACGAGAAGGGATCAGCGATGGATTTTGGTGACCGGCTGGAGGCACTGGCCAAGGATGTGCAGGCGCGGACAACCGAGTTTCTTGACTCGGTCAAGCAGAAGTATGAAGACTCCGACCTCGATGACAAGATCGATGCCTTCAAGGACGATGTCAGTGACAAGTACAACAAGTTCAGTGGATCGGTGAAGGGCAAGGTCGACGAATCCGACCTGGACGACAAGTTCCGCGGGTTCACCCAATCGCTCGGTGACAAGTACCGCGATATCGCTGACACCGTCAAGACCAAGTACGACGACTCTGATCTCGACGACAAGTTCGATGACCTCAAGAAGGACTTCGGCGGCAAGTTCGCCGACTTCAAGGCTGCCTTCTTCGACGCCAAGGACGACGCCGCCCAGGCCGCCTCCGAGACTGCAGCCGATGCTTCGGACGCTGCGCAGCAGGCCAAGGGTGCCGCCTCGGATGCCGTCGCCGACGCCAGTGACGCCGTCTCCGAGGCCGCCGAGCAGGCCAAGGATGATCTCAAGGATCAGTGACCAGACAGCACCGGTCTGATTCGGCTGAATCCGACCCGAACTGAATTTGCGCAGCCCTGCGGTGCCGCTTGCGGAATCGCGGGGCTGTTGCATCGCCGGTTTCGTTCGTGAGGCTGTTCCATGGAGGCCGACGATGTGGCAGGGTAGGCGAGTGCCCGCTAACACTGCAGAATTGCTTGCCCTGCTTGATCTGACCCGCTTCGGCGAGATGTCCTTCGTGGCCCCCCATCCTCGGACCAGGATGCAGCGCACCTACGGCGGGCAGGTGCTGGCGCAGGCGCTCACCGCTGCCTATCAGACAGTGCCCCACGACCGGGTGGCGCACTCCCTGCACGCCTACTTCCTTCGCCCGGGCGCTGCCGACGATGACATGCGCTTCAATGTGCAGGCCATGCGTGACGGCAATACCTTCACCACCCGGCGCGTCGAGGCTTTTCAGGAGGAACGGGAGATCTTCATCGGCTCGGCCTCGTTCCATGGCCTGGAGCCCGGACTGAATCACGCCGATCCGATGCCGGCCGACGTTCCGGTGCCCGACGAGTGCCCCCGGTTGGTCGACGTCATGGACACCCGGTTCGGCTCCCATTCGATCTGGCATGAATGGGACGCCCTGGACGTGCGGTTCGCGGGTGATTCCTCACCCGGCGGTTCCATCAAACCAGGCCGCCACGTCGCGAGCATGCGGGTCTGGGTGCGCACGGAGGCCGCACTGCCCGACGATCTGCGCATCCACCAGGCGGTGCTGGCGTACCTTTCGGATCTGACGCTGCTGAGCGTCTCGACGGTGCCGCATCCGGTGGTGTTCATGTCCAATCAGCTGCAGACCGCCTCGATCGACCACGCAGTGTGGTTCCATCGCCGATTCCGGGCCGACCAGTGGCTGCTCTACGACATGTTCTCGCCCTCAGCGTCCTCGGCCCTGGGATTCTCCAACGGCCGGCTCTTCCAGGAGGGCAGGCTGATCGCGTCCTGCGCCCAGGAGGGTCTCATCCGTCAGGTCGAGTCCCGCGCCCTGCTCAGCTGACCTGCTGGACCCCCCGACCTACTGGCAGTCACGACAACGGCCCCAACCTTCACGAGGAAGGCTGGGGCCGTTGTAGGTGAATGCTACCGGCGGTCGCCGGGCGGGTCATCGATGGTTCTCAGGCGACGGCCACCGCGCTCTTCTCACGCAGTACGACCAGCGCTGCCCGCTCGATCTGGCGTACCCGCTCTGCGGTGATGCCCCAGACCTGGCCGATGTCCGACAGCTTGGCCTGACGACCGTCCAGCAGGCCGTAGCGGCGCCGGACCACGTCAGCGGAGCGCTCATCCAGACCTTTCAGCAAGGTGTCGAGACGATCGCGGTCCTCCTGGCTGAGCACCACTTCATCGGGGCCGGGTGCGGTCTCACGGGCGATCAGATCACCCAGCGAGGTATCGCCGTCCTCCTCCACGGGGGCGTCCAGGCTGACATGCTCCCGGCTGTACCGGATGAGGTCGATGACCTTGTCCTCGGTGACGTCGAGCTCGCGGGCGATCTCGGTCACCTCGGGGTCACGACCGAGCGTGCGCTCCAGATTGCGGCGTACCGCCGAGATCTGGTTGACCTGCTCGGCGACGTGCACCGGCAGCCGGACGATGCGTCCCTGCTGGGCGATGCCGCGGCTGATCGCCTGACGTACCCACCAGGTGGCGTAAGTGGAGAACTTGAAGCCCTTGGCGTAGTCGAACTTCTCAACAGCGCGGATCAACCCGGTGTTGCCTTCCTGGACGAGGTCCAGCAGCGGCATCTGGGAGCGGCCGTACTTGCGAGCCACCGAGACGACCAGCCTCAGGTTGGCGCGCAGGAAGTGCTGCATCGCCTCGTCGCCATCCTGAGCGATGAGTTCGAGATCTTCGCGGCTGGCGTCGGTCTTCGATTCCACCCGTCCGTCGAGAATCGCCCGTGCAAACTGCCCGGCTTCGATCCGGCGTGCCAGGTAGACTTCTTCTTCAGCATTGAGCAAGGGTGTCTTGGCGATCGACTCAAGGTACAGTCCGACCGAGTCCTTGCCATCGATGCCATCATTGGTGCGAACGCGAGTCTTGCTATCCATGGGTGTCTGCCTTTCTCTCAACCAATGGTGTAACGCACGAACCCGTCAATTTCTTTCATCAATCGCACAGTTTCTTTGAAAACGGGCCGTGCTGGGGGCATACTGCGACCCTGGTCGTACCCAGCGATCGTCCGGACTGCTCCGCAGGGCCCTACCCGGCGTGGGGTTCGCTTGGTGGTCGTGGCAAGATTGCTAGAGGCGCTTCTTGACGGGAGAGGTCTTGAACGCGTCCAGGTAAGAGTCGGCTCTCGAAAGGTCATTTGTGACTTCCACCACTGATCAGGCTGCCGGCGCGTTGGTGAAGACGGCGCGCACCCGCAAGACGAAGGTCAGCGAGCAGCCGACCGACGCGGTCCCTGCTGAGAAGGCTCCTGCAAAGCGTACTGGAAAGGCGACGGCCTCGGCTGCCGGCAACGAGTCCGCAGCATCAGCCGCAACCGGCGCCGCGACCACCACAGGGGCGCACAAGCCCAGCGCGCGGACGAAGAAGGCCTCTGCCGCCAGATCCGGGGGCACCCGGTCCCGCAAAGCCACCGCGAAGACTGCGGCCAAGGAGCCGACTGTTCAGGAGGTGGCCAGTCAGATGGTTGACGTCACAGTCAAACGCGAGGGGGACGATGTCGTGCTAACGGTCGGGGGCAAGAAACGCAACCTCGACGATGTCGACGACTCAAAGTTCGACTCGAAGGCCGCCGCCAAGGATGAGGCCGAACTGGTCGCCGACGGCGAAGCCTTCAGCCTCTCGGATTCCGATGATGCCGACGAACCGGAACAACAAGTTGTTTCGGCCGGCGCCACCGCTGACCCGGTCAAGGACTACCTCAAGCAAATCGGTAAGGTAGCGCTGCTCAACGCTGCTCAGGAAGTCGAGCTGGCCAAACGCATCGAAGCGGGCCTGTTCGCTGAGGAACGACTCACCGAGGGCACGGTCGTCGACCGTGACTACGAGGACTATCTGTGGATCAGTGAGGACGGCCACCGCGCCAAGAACCACCTGCTCGAGGCGAACCTTCGCCTGGTTGTGTCACTGGCCAAGCGTTATACCGGACGCGGCATGCTCTTCCTCGACCTGATTCAGGAAGGCAACCTGGGCCTGATCCGTGCGGTCGAGAAGTTCGACTACACCAAGGGCTACAAGTTCTCGACCTATGCGACGTGGTGGATCAAGCAGGCCATCACCCGTGCCATGGCCGACCAGGCGCGGACCATCCGTATTCCGGTGCACATGGTCGAAGTCATCAACAAGCTGGCCCGAGTACAGCGTCAGATGCTGCAGGATCTCGGTCGTGAACCTCTTCCCGAGGAACTCGCCAGGGAACTCGATATGACCCCAGAGAAGGTCATCGAGGTGCAGAAGTACGGACGCGAGCCCATCTCCTTGCACACCCCGCTGGGCGAGGACGGTGATTCCGAGTTCGGCGATCTGATCGAGGACTCCGAGGCGATCGTCCCGGCGGATGCAGTGAACTTCACGCTGCTGCAAGAGCAGTTGCACGATGTGCTCGACACGCTGAGCGAACGCGAGGCCGGCGTGGTCTCGATGCGATTCGGTCTTACCGACGGCCAGCCGAAGACGCTGGACGAGATCGGCAAGGTCTACGGGGTCACCCGCGAGCGCATTCGCCAGATCGAATCGAAGACGATGAGCAAGCTGCGCCATCCGTCCCGGTCGCAGATCCTGCGCGACTACCTCGAGTGATCGCCCGGTAGTCGGTCGGCCCGGCATGGCGGGCTCAAGCAGACGCCGAAGAGGGCGGGGATCCGGAACGAACCGGAACCCCGCCCTCTTCTATGAACCCACCGATCAAACGGTGACGGGCTGCTTGTCCGACTCGGTGGCGGGCGCTGCCTCGGTGTGGCCGTCATAGCGCGCCCGGTCGAGGATGCCGTTGCGCTTGGACACGATCACCGGAACCAGCGACTGACCGGCCACGTTGGTCGCGGTGCGGATCATGTCGAGGATCGGATCGATCGCCAGCAGCAGGCCGACGCCCTCGAGCGGCAGGCCCAGGGTCGACAAGGTCAGCGTCAACATCACGACCGCGCCCGTCAGACCCGCGGTCGCAGCAGAACCGACCACGGCGACGAAGGCGATGAGCAGATAATCGGTGAACGACAGGCTGATACCGAACATCTGGGCGACGGTGATGGCTGCCAGCGCCGGATAGATCGCGGCGCAACCGTCCATCTTGGTGGTGGCGCCCAGCGGCGCGGCGAATGCCGCGTACTCGGCCGGAACACCGAGGTTCTGCGTCATATTGCGCTGAGTCACCGGCAGCGTGCCGACCGAGGAGCGTGAGACGAAGCCGAGCGTGATGGACTCCCAGGCGCCCGCGAAGAAGCGCTTGATGCTCAGCCCGTGCAGCTTGAGGATGATGGGGTAGACCGCGAACAGCACCAGGGCGCAGCCGACGTAGACATCGATGGAGAAGACCGCCAGCGGACGCACCAGGTTCCAGCCGTAGCTGGCGACAGCCTTGCCGATCAGTGCGGCCGAGCCGATCGGGGCCAGCTTGATGATCCACCAGACCAGCTTTTGGAAGATCTCCAGTGCCGACTCGGACAACTTGAGGAACGGTTCGGCCTTGGCTCCGACGGCCAGCGCAGCGGCACCGATGGCGATACCGAGCACGACGATCTGCAGCACATTGAAGTTGACGCTGCTGGTGACCGCGACGGAGGCGTCCGAGACCGTGGCCGAGGAACTGACGCTCAGGCCGAGGAAGTTGGCCGGCACGATCGACTTCAAGAAGTCGAGCCAGCCGCCCTGGGTGGACACGGCCTGGGCGGTGGAGGTGTCGACCCCGGTGCCCTTGCCGGGATTGGTCGCCAATCCGAGGACGATGCCGATCACCACCGAGATGAACGCGGTGATCGCGAACCAGACCAGCGTCTGAACGGCGAGCCGGGCGGCGTTGGTGACCTTGCGCAGCTGGGAGATGCTGACCACCAGGGCCAGCAGGACCAGCGGTACGACGACGACGCGAAGAAGTTGGACGAAGATGGTGCCGACCTGCGTGAGAGTCGCGGTCAGCCACTCGATCTGTCCGACGCGGGCGATCGCGCCGAGGACGGCGCCGACTACCAGGCCGATGATGACCTGGACGCCGAAGGATGGCGCCTTGATTCTGTGTGTTTGGGGTTGATCCGTGGTTGCGGACATGGTTCTCCTGAGCAAAGATCAGGGCCTCAGCTGTCGCAGAGACCCCGACATGGGAAAAGAGGAAGACTGACGAAGGGCTGCCTGGAGGTGCAGCTACGGCGATGCCGGATGGCTGTTGGTCAGCGACACGCCGCGCTGAAAGTCAGCGCGAGGTCGATGTACAGCCGACACCACATCATCTTGAGTGACTCGTTCCTTCATCTGATCGCTCGACAGCGATCACGCCAATCAGTCACCCTAGGCCGGGATTCCCCGGCCGGCAAATGATGTCCGCTCACAGAGAACACCCCGCGGCGGCTTGCTCTATCCACGACGCAAGCAGTTCCTCGCGTCCGGCCCATGCTCGATCGACCGGGATCGTGAAAAGGTCGGTGCGCCAGTGATGAGTGCGTGGCAGATGCTCGGGCGGGCCCCAATAGAGCGGACCGTAGACCCCGCGGGCGGCGAGGTCGTCCATGATCGCCGCCGCACGAGGATGGCTCAGCGCCACGCAACACGAACTCGCGGGGTTGATCAAGTTCAGGCCGGGCACCGGACGTTCGTTGAGTGCGGCCCGTACTCGATCAGCGGTCATCAGATACTGCTCGCGCAGCGCCCGGGCGTCGAGTGCATCGATGATGTGCAGGCTTTGCGGGCTGGGCGGAGCCGGGGTCCAAGCGTCGTCGATGGCGTCTTCGGCGAGCTCGAGACCGCGAAGATCAGGATCGCCCAGATAGCGGATGCGGGCGCGCACCGCCTCGTCCGTCTCGTGGTTGGCCGCCAGAGCTACCGGCGCCCGCAGCCCAGTGACGAAGGCACCATCGGGGACCGACAGGAGTTTGCGCAGGCTGGCGACGGTGTAGTCGGCCGGCGTGGTGGCGGGGTCGAGCCAGCCGTGCGTGCGATCGATGATCAGCTTGATGCCGCGGCCGGCGGTGTCATGCAGGGCTGCGGCCAGGTCGGCATGCGGACGATTCCCGAACGTCTCGCAATGCAGGATCGCGCAGCCCGGATGCGAATCCACCGCTGCCAGCAGCGCATCCCCGCGCATCAGGCAGTCTGCTCCGGTCACCACCACGTGCACCTGAATGCCTTCCATGAGGAAGGGGACGAGCATGGTCTGGCAGTAGTAGTCGGGGGCCAGCAGGCAGGTAACCGATTCGGTCCGCAGTTGCTGGGCGACCAGCGATAAGGCCTGGCGCCCGAAAGCAGTGAGTGCCGCGCCGTCAGGCCAATTCACGATCAGTCACTGATGTCGGCCACCGTCGCCTTGAGGGCGGCGATCATCTGATCCGCTTCCAGCGAAACGGAGACTCCGGGAGCACCCGCACCCATCGAGATCCGCCGTCCGGGGATGGACGCGTCCGCGATCACGGGCCACGCGTGGCTGGCACCGAACGGAGTGATGGTGCCGCGCAGATAGCCGGTCACCGCGTATGCGGTGTCCGCGTCCGGCATGGACAGCCGATTGACGCCCAACAGGGCACGCAGCTTCGGCCAGCTGAACGTCCGATCACCGGGCACCAGCACGAACAGGTAGTCGTCGCGACCGCGGCGTACCACCAGGGTCTTCACGATGTCACCGGGTTGGATGCCACGCGCTTCGGCGGCTTCGGCCAGTGAGTCCACCGGGCCATGCCGGGTGACGATCTGCTCCAGACCGAGCACACGCAAGGCGTCCAACGCCCGCTGTTCGCTCACGAATCCATCTCCTCGGTCACCGCGTCAAGGCCCGAACCCCTTTCCGCACACTGTCGAAGATACGACAACGGCCCGGTTCATTCGAACCGGGCCGCGACGCTTGTGGGCTACGAATGGCTCAGCTGAGCTTGTCGGTCTCGTCGTGAATACGCAGAGCAACCTGCTTCAGCTTGTCGGAATGCTTACGTGCGTGATGGGCGCAAAAAAGCAGTTCGCCACCCGATGCGAGGGTTACGCGAAGGTAAGCCTGCGCACCACAGCGGTCGCAGCGGTCTGCTGCTGTCAGCTGCTGATCGCTCATGACTGTCGCGTTCAACTTTCTCTCCTCACTATCCGGGGATACTGCCGGTCGCCTCGTCAACACATCTGCTGTTAACTTTGTTCCCGTGCCTGTCAGCCTACTCGCCGGCCGGAGAAGACAAGCGCCAGACTCGTTGCGATCGGGTTTCGATCATGCGTCATTCAAAGATGTCCTCGAGGCCGGCTGGTCTGTAAGCTTCGAGCCGTGCCACCACGTAGTAATAGCAAGCTGAACACGGCTCCCAGCCGTGACTACGAGGCGAAGAACCTCCTCGTCCTCGAAGGGCTCGAGGCCGTCCGCAAACGCCCCGCGATGTACATCGGCTCGACCGACACCCGCGGTCTGATGCACTGCCTGTGGGAGATCATCGACAACGCCGTTGATGAGGCCCTGGCAGGCTTCGGCGAATCGATCCAGATCACGCTGCTGGCCGACGGCTCGATCTTCGTGGCCGACCAAGGGCGCGGGATTCCGGTCGATATCGAGCCGCGTACCGGGCTGGTCGGCGTCGAGGTCGTCTATACCAAGCTGCACGCCGGTGGAAAGTTCGGCACCGGCAACTACAACGTGGCAGGTGGCCTGCACGGGGTGGGCGCCTCAGTGGTGAATGCGCTCAGCTCCCGGTTGGACGTCGAGGTCGACCGCAACGGCGCAGTCTGGGCGATGAGCTTCCGTCGCGGGACTCCCGGCGTTTTCGACGGCGAGGGGCCTGACGCCCCGTTCACCGCTCAGCACGGACTGCGCAAGATCGGCAAGGTGGGCCGCGGTGTCACCGGAACCCGGGTGCGTTACTGGCCCGATCGGCAGATCTTCCTGGCCGGCGCCCAGCTGTCCTTGCCTCACCTGATCGAGCGCGCCCGCCAGACCAGCTTCCTGGTGCCCGGGCTCGAACTCGTCGTCACCGATGAGCGCGGCGAAGAACCGACGACCGAGCAATTCCGGCACGACGGCGGCATTGCGGAGTTCGCCGACTACCTGGCCACCGATCCGCCGGTCACCGATGTCATTCGCATTCAGGGCCATGAGTCGTTCACCGAGACGGTCCCGATGCTGGACGAGAACGGCGCGATGACTCCCACCGATGTCGAACGCGACCTGTTCGTGGACATCGCCGTGCGTTGGGGAACCGGTTATGACGTGGTCGAACGCTCCTTCGTCAATATCGTCGCCACGCCCAAGGGCGGCACCCACGTTCAGGGTTTCGAACGCGGTCTGCTGAAGGCGTTCCTGGGCGGGCTCGACGGCACCCGGCTGCTCAAGAGCGGCGACGACATCATCAAGGACGACGTGCTGGAGGGGATGACCGCGGTCGTCACCGTGAGACTGCCCGAACCTCAGTTCGAGGGCCAGACCAAAGAGGTGCTGGGCACACCGCCGGTCGCCCGGCTGGTCGCGCGGGTCGTCGAGACCGAACTCGGGGCATTCCTGAACTCGACCAAGGCATCCGAGCGTCCGCAGGCCCGGCAGGTGATGGAGAAGGTCGTCAACGCCTCTCGCACCCGCGTGGCCGCCCGGGTTCACAAGGAGAATCAGCGCCGCAAGACAGCGCTGGAGTCGTCCAGCCTGCCACCCAAGCTGAAGGACTGTCACTCGCCGTCGGTCGACAGTGCCGAGTTGTTCATCGTCGAGGGCGATTCGGCGCTCGGTACGGCCAGCCGCGCCCGCAATTCCGAGTTCCAGGCGTTGCTGCCGATCCGCGGCAAGATCCTCAACGTGCAGAAGGCCAGCGTCGCGGACATGCTGAAGAACGCCGAGTGCGCGTCCATCATTCAGGTCGTGGGGGCCGGCTCCGGCAAGACCTTCGATCTGGATTCCGCGCGATACGGCAAGATCATCTTCATGGCGGACGCCGACTCCGACGGCGCTCACATCCGATGTCTGCTGGCCACGTTGTTCTTCCGCTACATGCGCCCGATGGTGGAAGCCGGTCGGGTCTACTCTGCGGTACCCCCGCTGCACCGCTTCGAACTGATCAACCCGAAGCGGGGGATGAGCAAGTACATCTACACCTACTCGGACCCCGAGTATCAGCGGAAACTGGCCGAACTCACCAAGAAGGGCCAGGCGTTCAAGGAACCGCAACGATACAAGGGCCTGGGTGAGATGGATGCCGATCAGCTGGCCGAGACCACGATGAATCCCCGCGGCCGGATGCTGAGGCGGCTCACCGTCGACGACGCGGAACAGGCCGAACGGACCTTCGAGATGCTCATGGGCAACGAGGTCGGCCCGCGCAAGGAGTTCATCGTCGAGGGCGCCTACCAGTTGGACGACGATCGGATCGACGCATGACCATGCCACCGATCGCGGGCGAACCCGCAACCGCGCTCGGCCGGCCCAAGGACACGTCGGCGAAAAAGATCATCAGCTGGGCGATGTGGGACTGGGGCACTCAGCCCTTCAACACCGTCATCATCACCTTCGTCTTCGCGGTCTACCTGACCAGTTCGTCGTTCGGCAACACCAACCAGACCTCGCAGGCCCTGTCGGTGTCGACGACGATCGCCGGTCTGGTGGTGGCATTGGCGGCTCCGGTGCTCGGACAGACCGTCGACCGCAGCGGACGCACCGTCACCGTGCTGCGCGGACTGACCTGGACGCTGGCGCTGATCTCCGCGCTGCTCTTCTTCGTCCGCCCGGATCCGTCGTACCTGTGGCTGGGCCTGGGACTGCTGGGCTTCGGATCGATCATCAACGAGATCGCCGGGGTGAACTACAACTCGCTGCTGGACGATGTCGCCGGCGAGGCCAATGTCGGGCGGGTGTCCGGGTTCGGCTGGGGGATGGGCTACCTCGGCGGGATTGTGGTGCTGCTGGTCATCTACTTCGGCTTCATCCAGCCCGATGTGGGCTGGTTCGGCGTCACCGGGGACGATGGCATGGACATCCGGGTCTCGATGCTGGTCTGCGCGATCTGGACGCTGCTGTTCACGATTCCGACGTTCGTGAGCCTGCACGACAGGCCGCAGGCTCAGCGGCGCCCGATCCCTGGCATCGAGGTCTACCGAGGCAAGCAGCCCCGCTGGATCTGGGGCTGGCTGGCGCCGGTGATCGCGTCCTACGCGGAGTTGGCCGCCACCATCGGCAGGTTGTGGAAGCTGAGCCGTCACACCGTCTACTTCCTGGCCGCCTCGGCGCTCTTCCGTGACGGGTTGGCCGGGGTCTTCGCATTCGGCGCCGTGATCGCGGCCGGGACGTTCGGTTTCAGCAGCGGCGATGTGGTGGTTTTCGGCGCGGCCGCCAACATCGTGGCAGGATTGTCGACCATCGCCTTCGGCCTGCTGGACGACAAGATCGGCCCCAAGAAGGTCATCATCATGGCGCTCGTCGCGCTGATCTTGATGGGCACCGTGGTCTTCGTCCTGCACGACGGGGGAGCGATCGTCTTCTGGGTGGCAGGTCTGATCATGTGCATGTTCGTCGGCCCTGCTCAGTCGGCTTCCCGTAGCTTCCTGGCCCGGCTGATTCCCGAGGGCAAGTCCGGCGAGGTGTTCGGCCTGTATGCGACCACCGGACGAGTGGTCTCGTTCCTGTCGCCGGCGCTGTTCGGCATCGCGATCGCGGTGGGAGCGCGGGTCACCGGCCAGGAGAACACCCAGTACTGGGGCATCCTCGGCATCGTGGTGGTGCTGGCGATCGGTCTTGCGGTGATGATCCCGGTCAAGGAGCACACCGAACACAGCCGCGTGCTGTAGGAACCAACCCGCATCCCAACGCGTGGTGAGCGGCGGTCTTCAGGCGTCCTCGCCGAGCAGCCGCAGAATCGTGGCGCCGACCCCGCCGGCATTGTTGTCACCCGCGGTCGGATAGCCCGCGCCCAGCACCGTCGGATGGCTCGAGTCCATCACGAAACCCTGACCGGCCAGGTCGAGCATCTGCAGATCGTTCGGCATATCCCCGAAGGCGATCATCCGGTTCGCCGGCAGACCCAGGTCGGTGAGAAGCTCGCGCAGGGCCAGCGCCTTGCTGACTCCCGGTGCCGACATCTCGAGCATGCCCGCTGCCGACACATAGCTGAACGTCACGGTCACCCGATCACCGACGATGCTCCTGGCGATTGCGGCCAGTTCGTCGGTGCGGGTCGCCGGATCGACCACGATCAGCTTCACGATCTCGTCGCGGTCGACCAACTCGTCCAGGGGCGCCTGGAACGGGGAGCCGGGCTCGCGGGTGTGCAGCTCGAAGCCTGGCTCGCTGCCCCAGCCCGAGACATATTCGGCCGCGAAGACCGCCCGCGGCAGGCGCTCGCGGATCTGCTCGGCAGCGGTCAGGCTGATGTCGGCCGCCATCGGACGAACATGTGCCACCTCACGGGTGGCCAGGTCGAAGGTCACCGCTCCGTTGGCGGCCACCGCCCACCCGTGCGCGTCGGTCAGCGGGTCCAGCACACCGAACCAGCGCAGCGGACGCCCGGATGCGAACACGGTCGTGATTCCGCGCCGCGCCGCCCGCCGCACCGCCAGCGCATTCAGTGCGGGGATCTGCTTGTCATTGGCGAGGAAGGTACCGTCCAGGTCGGTCGCGATGAGATCGAACGGGTTCATCGCGCCGCCTCACAGCCTCGTGTTATCGGTGGGCGGGGGCTGGGTGTCGGTGGCCTCACCGGTGCCCGCGGTACCCATCGACGGATCCTTCGAGGGGGAGCCGTCGTTGCCCGGTGTGGTCTCTTCGCTGCTTGCTTCGGTTCCACTCGGCTCGGGCGAACCCGACTCGCTTCCGGTGTCCTCGGGGGACGCGGACTCCGAACCCGACGATTCGCCACCCTCGGGGCTGCTGTCGGACGGCGTGCCGCCACCATCGGAGGCGCTCTGATTGGTGGGCACCGGCGGCTGCGGAGATTCGGGCGGTGAGTTCTGGAACAGCAGCACCGCGATCAACAACGCCAATCCGCACAGCAGAACCGTCAACGACCACGACACCGCCAGCGGCACCCAGCCCGCGCGGTCATGGCGCCCCGGAAACGAGGCCGGCCACACTCGCCAGGCACCCGGTCGGGAGTCGTCGAGCCAGTGCAGGCGATAGTCGGGGCCTGCCGGTCGTCCGAGCAGGGGAGTGCTGGACAGGTCGACCGAGCGCAGCAGCCGATCGGCTTCGGCTCGCGCGTCAGCCGAGCCGTCATAGTCGAGGGCCACCCAAGGCGCGATCGGAAGGTCCTCGGGGGACACCGGATCATCGGCTTCACTACGGTATTTGTAACCCAGGCGGCCGCCGCTCTGGCCGTCGCCGCCGCGCGCGATCACCGACTCGGCATGCAGCTTGTTGACCTCACCGGCCAGCCTGTCGCGGGCCGCGGGATCATGAGCGGCGCCTTCGGCGAGCACCACCAGCATCACCGCGGGCTGGTCGTCGGCATGGGCGATGTAGACGACACCGGCCTCGCGGGCGGTCAGCCGCGCGTCCAACCAAAAATCGCCGATCTTCGGCGGATCGCTCACCAGAAGGGGAACAGGCTGGAAACCGCCGGGATCACCATCGGGCGGTTGAGGCGCGCCAGGAGCCCCCGGAGGTGGCGGGGTGCCGGGCGGATCGGCTGGGAAATCGGACATCGCCACAATCTCACCACATCGGCGGGCTTTCCCGAAGTGCGGCCGCGTCATGGCTTGCGCACAGTTGGTCGTCGCCCGAGTCCGGTTGCGGGCAAGGTATCGTGGCAGGGACGCTTTGAAGCCCACCAGGCGGCCTTCGGCCACAGGAGAGAACGTTGACCAGCACGCTAGGCAATCAGCAAACGCTGTCCACCCAAGATGCCGCCAAGGTCCTGGGCGAGGCAATAGCGGAGGTGCAGCGGGTCATCGTCGGTCAAGAGCACATGGTCGAACAGCTGATGGCCGGTTTGCTGGCGCAGGGCCACATTCTGCTGGAGGGCGTGCCCGGCACGGCGAAGACCCTGGCCGTGCGGACGTTCGCCACCGTTGTCGGCGGGTCATTCGCGCGCGTCCAGTTCACTCCCGACCTGGTGCCGTCGGATATCGTCGGCACTCGCGTCTATCAGGCATCCAAGGAGACGTTCGACATCGAGCTCGGCCCGGTCTTCACCAACTTCGTGCTTGCGGACGAGATCAACCGCGCCCCCGCCAAGGTGCAATCGGCCATGCTCGAGTTGATGGCTGAGAAGCAGGTCTCGATCGCCGGCCAGACCTTCCCGATGAAGAAGCCGTTCATCGTCATCGCGACCCAGAACCCGATCGAATCCGAGGGCGTCTACCCGCTGCCCGAAGCCCAGCGGGATCGTTTCCTGCTCAAGGTGGACGTGCCCTACCCGAAGGGCAACGAGGAGTTCGAGATCCTGCGCCGGATGTCGGTCACCCCACCGACACCGAACCAGATCCTCAATCCCGACCTGACCTTCCAGCTACAGGGCATGGCCTCGCACGTCTTCGTCCACAATCTGGTCGCGGAGTACATCGTCCGGCTGGTGCTGGCCACCCGCAACCCGGCCGAGTTCAATATGCCCGACCTGGCTCGGGTGATCCAGATCGGCAACTCCTCACGCGCCACCCTCGGTCTGACCGCGGCCGCCCGCGCGGTCGCGCTGATTCACGGACGTGACTACGTCCTGCCGACCGACGTCCAGGCCATCGCCAAGGACGTCATGGCGCACCGCCTGGTGCTCAGCTTCGACGCGATCGCCGACAACATCTCCGCGCTGCAGGTGGTGGAACGGATCCTCGCGATGGTGCCCGCTCCCACTCCGGTGTGGAATCAGGAGCAGCGCGCCGCGAGCCGTACCCAGCACCGCCACCAGCCGAGCTACGAGTGAGCCCTGCCCTAGATGAGCGGACCTGATTTCGCAGTCTCCAAGACCGGCACCACGCAGGCGAACGGTCGCCACGATGTGGGCGCCGCGGGCAGCGTGCTGCGCGAGCCCACCGGCCCGACGGTGCCGCTGAACAGACTCGCACCCGAAGCGGCGCTGCGCCGGCTCGAGCTGACGGTCGTCCGCCGGCTCGAGGGCTTCTTGCAGGGTGATCACCTGGGGCTGCTGCCCGGACCCGGCTCGGACCTCAACGACGCCAGGATCTACGTGCCCGGCCAGGACGATGTGCGCCGGATGGATTGGGCGGTGACCGCGCGCACCACGGTGCCGCACGTGCGAGACACCATGGCCGACCGCGAACTCGAGGTCTGGGCTTTGCTCGACGCGACCCCGTCCATGAACTGGGGCACAGCAGGCGTAACCAAACGCGATCTGGGCATCGCCGCGATCGCCACGCTCGGCTTCATCAGCCAGAAGATGGGCGACCGCTTCGGCGGCATGGTGATGCATTCGGATTCGGTCAAACGATTTCCGGCGCGGTCGGGACGCCAGGCGCTTTACGGGTTGCTCGGCAAGCTGCTGGATGATCCGATCGAACGCGACAATCAGCCCGCGACACTCGGACTGCCCGAAGGTATCGAGGCACTGATCCGCACCCAACGCCGCCGCGGCATGCGGGTCGTGGTCTCCGATTTCCTCGATCCCGGTGACCAGGAGCTCGACCCCAAGGCTCCGCCCAGCTGGGAGCGCCCGCTGCGACGGCTCGCCGTGCGCAATCAGGTCTTGTGCGTCGAGGTCGTGGACGCGGGCGAGATGGAGTTCCCCGATGTCGGCGAGCTGCTGATCCGTGACCCCGAGACCGATTTCGCGCGTTTCGTCAACACCTCGGATGTCCGCGCCCGCAAGATGATCGACCGGGCGGCCGCCGCCCAGCGGGAGCGGGTGGCGGCAGCCATGCGCCGTGCCGGCGTGGGGCATATCCGCCTGCAGACCGACCGTGACTGGGTGAATGACATCGCCCGCTTCGTGCTGACCTACCGGCAGACCGCCGCCGTGCTGCATCAGCCCCCGCAGGGGGTGACCAAGTGACCGGCGATACCACCCAGGTCTGGCTGTGGGAGTTCTTCAATCCCGAACGGCTGTGGGCCCTGCTCGTGCTGCCGGTGCTGGTGATCGCCTACATTCTGCTGCTGCGGTTGAAGCGCAACCGCGGCATGCGCTACACCCAGACCGGCATCGTCGGCGCGGTGCTGCCCAGGCAGTCGCAGTGGCGCCGGCACGTTTCGGTCGCGATGGCGCTGTGCTCCCTGGCGGCGATCACCGGTGCCTGGGCGCGCCCGGCAGGCACCGAGCAGGTGCCCCGCGAGCGCGCCACCGTGGTGCTGGTGCTCGACCTGTCGCAGTCGATGCAGGCGACCGACATCGACCCCACTCGTCTGGACGCCTCGAAGCAGGCGGCCAAGGACTTCATCGCCCAGCTGCCGGCGTCCTACGACATCGCGCTCGTCGCGCTGTCGGGAAACAGCCGGGTGCTGGCTCAGCCCACCAACGATCGGGGCATGATCAACCGCTACATCGATGCGCTGACGCTTGAGGACGGTACCCACATCGGTGATGCCCTGATGGCTGCGCTAGACGCCATCGCGCACGCACCCGGTGAGCCTGGTGAGGATCCGGCGCCCGGCATGGTGATCATGCTCTCGGACGGCAGCAATACCGGTGGTGAGGTGAGTCCCGAGCAGGCAGCCGCGAATGCGCGTGAACAGGGCGTGGTCGTCAACACCATCGCCTTCGGCACACTCAACGGATATGTCGACCTCGACGGTCAGCGTTACAACGTGGCACCCGATACCGAGGCTCTGCAGCAGATCGCGGCGGCCACCGGTGGCGCCGCCGTGGACGCGAAGTCGGCCAGTCAGTTGAACAACGCTTACGATCAGATGCGCTCCGATGTCACCTACGAGGACGTGAAGAAGGAAGTCACGGCGCGCTGGGCGCTGTATGCACTGGCTTTCGCCTTCGTCGCCTCGCTGGGTGCAGTCTCGATGGCAGCCAGGTGGCCGTGATGATACCAATGTTGGAATTCCTGCATCCCGGCCGGCTGTGGCTGCTGCTACTCGTGGTGGCGGTGCTGGGCTTCTATCTGATCGTCTCCCAGCGCGTCCAAAGTGGCAGCCGACGGCGGGGCAAGACCCGGCTGGACCTGGTGATTCCGCGGGACTCCCCGCTGAAACGGCACATCTCGGTGGGTGCTTCGCTGCTGGCGATGGCTTCGCTGGTGTTGGCCTACGCGCAGCCGCAGGCCGTCTCGCCGGTGCCCCGTGAGCGCGCGACGGTGGTCATCACCATCGATATCTCGCGGTCGATGCGGGCCGAGGACGTCTCGCCCAGCCGGATCCAGGCTGCTCAGACCGCGGCCAAGGAATTCGTCGACATGGTACCGGCGAGCTTCAACGTCGCCCTGGTGACGTTCTCCGGAACTGCGCAGATCGCGGCAGCGCCCACCACCGACCGCACCGCGGTGAAGTCCGCGATCGACGCGATCGAGTTGGAACCCGCGACCGCCATTGGCGAGGCGATCTACACGTCACTGGACGCGCTGCAGCTGGCTCCGCCCGATCCCGAAAATCCGGACGAGCCGGCCCCTGGGGCGATCATTCTGCTGTCCGACGGCTACACCAACATCGGCCGCGATTCCGGTGAGGCGGCCAGGGCCGCCAAGGAGCAGGGCGTGCCGATCTACGCGATCGCCTACGGCACCGCCGGCGGCTACGTCTACGAGGAGGGCGTCCGCGTCCCGGTGCCGGTGAACCATGCCGAACTCGCCCAGATCGCGAAGAACTCGGGCGGCAAGAAATACTCTGCAGAGTCGCTGGGGGATCTGCGCGGGGTCTACCAGACGATCGCCAGTTCCATCGGCTACGACGAAGAACTGGTCGAGGTGACCGATCGCTTCGCGCTGTATGCGCTGATCTTGAGTGTGCTGGCCGGCTGCGGCGTCATCTCGTTGGCTGCCCGCTGGCCCTGATCCCCGCCGGCGCTCAGACGCTCGCCGTCCGAGCGGATTGCCGGTGCGCGTCCGACGGAGGCCCAGGTCAGCGGGGCAGGTTCTCGATCTCCAGGTCCGGGAGGTCATCGGCGGGAGTGAAGCCGAAGATCTGCGCCAAGAAGCTGAGCTCGGCCGCCAACGCGTCGCGGCGCGCGGCCGAACCGCGGAAACCGTGCCCCTCGCCCTCGAAGACCCGCATCGCCATCGGCAGGCCGCGCTTCCGCGCCGCCTCGGTGAGCGCGGTCGACTGGGCCATCGGGACGACCGGATCGTCGGTGCCCTGCAGGATCAGGATCGGGCTGGCCAGTCGATCCAGGGTGTTGATGGGGGAGCGCGACTCATAGAGCTGCTCGTCGGCGGGCCAGCCGCCGATCAGCGAATCCAGATAGTGCGATTCGAACTTGTGCCCACCGATCAGCGCTTTCAGGTCGCTCACGCCGTAGCGGCTGATGCCGGCGGTGAACCGGTCGCTGTCCATCAGGGCACGAAGCGCGGTGAAACCGCCGGCCGATCCGCCCGCGATGGCGATGCGTCCGGGATCGATCAGCCCTGCGTCGATGGCGGCCTCAGCGGCATCAACGCAGTCGTCCACGTCGGCCACGCCCCAGGCTCCGCGCAGCCGGTCGCGCCACTGGCGTCCGAATCCTGCCGAGCCGGAGTAGTTGACGTCCAGTACGGCGATGCCTCGTGAGGTCCAGAACTGGACGGGAGCGTAGTAGCCGTTGCTCGCCCTGGCGGTCGGCCCGCCATGTACCCGCAACAGCGCCGGAGGACGCTTACCCGCGGGTCCTCGGTAGGCATCGTTGGTCGGCGGGTAGTACCAGGCCTGGACGGGTCCGTGGCGCCCCTCGAACCGCAGCGAGCGGGCAACCGAGGTGACTGCATGCGCGGGTGCGCCGCCCAGTGAGCGCAGGATCTTCAGCGAGCCGTCGGCCTCAACACGCACCAGCGCCGTGTGATCCTTCGCCCGCTTGACGATCGCGTAGCCCTTGCCCATCGAGGCGGCCACCGAGTCGACTTCTGCGACCCCGGCCAACCGTTTGGCCGGGCCGCCACTGCGGGAGACCACCTGGAGGTGACAGAAGCCCTCGTCGATATTCCAGGCGAGGATTCGCTCATCGTCGAGTGCAGCCGTGACGTGGTTGCCCAAGACGAACATCGGCAGATCGTAGTCGGTGTCGTCGTGCGTGAGCCGACGGATCGTGCCGTTCGTCCACTCGTAGATCTGGAAGAAACCGGACTGCTCGCTGGTGAAGACCAGGCTGCCATCGCTGTTCCAGCGCGGGTGATGCACCGCGATGCCATCCAAGCCGGCCCCCGGCTGTCCCGCGACGAGTCGAATGTCGTCGAGGCGCCAGACCGCGCCGGTGCGCAACTGCGCGACCTTCAGCACCGTGGAGTCCCAGGGCATCGCCGGGTGGTTCCACTCCAGCCAGGCCAGTCGCCCGTCGGACGAGAGCGCCGGATTGGCGTAGAAGTCGGCACCGCCGGCGAGGATGTGCTCGGGTCCGGGAGAACCATCGGCGTTCGGCCAACTGAGCGCCACGAGCGTGGTCTGCGGCTCGCCCGGGTTTCGGTGATCCTCACGAATCGCCAGCACGGCCGGAATCCTGGGGCAGACTACTAGATCGCCGTAGCGAACCGAGGCATCGCCGCAGGTCAGGGTAAGGATCGTGCCGTCCGGGGTACGCAGCTTCACGGTGCGGTCCACATCGTCGCAGTAGGCCAGGACGCCGTCTTCGACGTCGAAGGCGCCACCGCCGTACTCCTGGACGCGGGAGCGCACGTTGGCCGTCGGTGTCATCTGCTGGGTGCGCTCGTTGCGCAGCCGCATGGCGGTCGTCCGGCCTTCCTCGCCGGGCAGCGACTCCAGCCAGTACAGATCGGCATTGTCGGCCACCAGTTCGAGCATGGACGCGCCACCGGCGATCACCTCGTCCAAGGTGATGGGGGAGACCCACGAGCCACAGGGCGCGACTGTGGGCTGCTGATCGGCGGTACTCATGTGGACAAGCTAGCGCAGCAGCCTCCCGGCTGGCATGTTGAACCCAATTGAGGCAGAATCAATAAGCAAATCGAACAGACCAGGTTCCATCGGGACGCCGTCGCACAGGTTGCAGGGGAAGGCACACCTGAAGCGAGAGGAGTCGAGATGGAAACCATGTCGCGTGGAGTCATTTTCGTGCACTCGACGCCGGCCGCGCTGTGCCCGCACATCGAATGGGCGGCAGGCGCGGTTCTTGGCCTGCCCCTGAATCTGGAATGGACCGACCAGCCCGCCGAACCCGGGACGCTGCGCGCCGAGTACTCGTGGACGGGTCCCGCCGGCAGCTCGGCAGGCCTGGCCAGCGCCCTGCGCAGCTGCCAGCGTCTGCGCTTCGAGGTGACCGAGGACGCCACCGCCACCGACGAGGGTCAGCGTTACGCCTACACTCCCGAGTTGGGTGTCTTTCATGCGATGACCGGCCCGCACGGTGACATCCAGGTCTCGGAACACCGGCTGCGTACGGCCATGACGACCGCCGCTCAGGGCGGCATCAGCTTGCAGGATGCGTTGAGCGAGCTGCTGGGCGAGCCCTGGGATGCCGAACTCGAGGTCTTCCGCTACGCAGGCGAAGACGCCCCCGTCCGCTGGCTGCACCGGGTCGGCTGAGCCGCCCGCGGCCTGCCGTTCCGCGGATCCGCGGTCGACTTGTCAAAAACAGCGGCTGCCGG